>Ga0074195_1000401_pt1 | contig 90473 bp, 101 predicted proteins | sample EPASupsiteHSE623_FD_64525 | JGI IMG/M metagenome (GOLD analysis project Ga0074195, IMG submission 64525) | Bioremediated contaminated groundwater from EPA Superfund site, New Mexico - Sample HSE6-23 | ecosystem: Environmental > Aquatic > Deep subsurface > Groundwater > Contaminated ...
AGCGATTAAAAATCCTAACTCGCTGCCCAAAACCATAACCTGTCCGAAATCAATGTTCTTCTGCGGTTGTTGTGACATAAAATACGGTTATTAATGATGAAAATACCAATGCTTGAATAAATCCGACGAACAATTCCAATCCCAAAAACGGCAACGGAACAATAAAAGGAATCATAAAGGAAATAATCATCAGAAGAATCTCTCCGGCAAACAGGTTTCCGAACAACCTCACCCCCAACGATACTGTTCTGGTAACCTCTCCCATCGCTTCCAAAACTCCCACAAAAAACATAATCGGGCTTTCAAATTTAATATATTTCTTCAAATAATGGATTCCTCCCAATTTCTTGATTGCCGAATAATGGATAAACACCATTGAGAAAATCGCCAAAGCCAAAGTGAAATGAATATCCGAGCTGGGAGACCTCAAGAACTTAAAAATCCCCAATCCGGGGACTACTTCTAATAAATTGTTCAACAGAATGAAAATAAACAAAGTGCAGGCCAAAGGAAAAATCTCTTCCGTTTTTTTCCTGTCTCCGGTCATTCCGTCAAATAAATCAAAGACTGTTTCCAGTATCCACTCAAAGAAATTCTGCATTTTGCCGGGAACGATTTCCCTTTTCCTCATGGCAAACAAAAACGCACCGATAATCAAAAGTGCGCAAAAGATAGCCAAGATGAAGGTATTGGTAAAGTTTATTCCGAAAATACTAAAAAATGGCTCCCCCGTAAGGGCTATGTGTATGTTCATAAGCCAACTTCATTTTACTCGAAAAAGGCTTTGTGTCAAGAAAACAAAACGACGCCGTGTATCGACGTCATGCTAAAATAGTGGAATTATTCTGTTTTCCAGGCTCGCTCGGGAATAAAGAATGCTATTGAAGATTCCAGCGTTTCAACTTCTTTGAGTGAAAAACTGTGGTACTCCATTAGCATTCTCGTGGTAAGACCGCTTCCAGACATAAGGCTTTTGCCGGAAATTCCAACCCTGCCAATATGGGCTATAATTTCCTGAGTGACAGGAACCAGGATATAGAGCTTCCTTTTCGCCCAATGAGTCGGCTTGTCTTTGACCATCTTTTCCCCTTCTTTGATTGCCGTTTGATAGTCAGTATTTACAGTAACCGCTTCGGGAACGTGACTATGGGAAAGGTAAATTTCGTAATAGAAGATGGCACCCTCAAGAGTGGAGTCGGACTTCAATTGATTTAAAAAACCGACCTCCTTTTTGAGGTTGCCGAGTTCTTCGTCAACCTTCCTTTTTACAATTTTGTAAATATTATTCTTCAAAAAACACTTCCTAGTCCCACTAAGGACTAACAACAGGCTGCTATATTTTTTGTAAATTGTCAAATTCTTCCACTATCATCCCATCGTCCCAAGCTTCTTTTCTGCCGTCTTCCCAATAAATCCTTTGTGTTAAAAAAAGGACTATTCTTAAAGAATGTCCAGCTAAAATGTGCGGTTGATATTATGCCCCCTTTTCAATACATTGTCGGGAAGCTTGAAAATGAAAAGCGTTTTGCCCCTTGGAGCGTTCTCTTGATCGTACTCTGTCCCGCCAAAATATTCAGCGGTACTCCCCAAGTTGCGAGGTATGGCGATAATTACGCTGGCCCTGTACTTAAATGGAGTACAGTGATTTGATCCAGCGAATGTACGAGAATACACTTCGCGCAATCCCGATTCAATCTTTGAACACGTGACCTTTTGAGAATATTCGTCCCCAACCTGCCCTCCTTCTACTTCGAAAAAAACTCTTCGGGCGGTGGTGACAATCTTGTACAATTTTTGGCAATCGATATTTTTTTGTTTATCTTGTTAAGAAGCTCTTTTCTCCATAACTCTTCTGTCATAACTCCTCCTCATTGCCCAATGACATGGGATTAATATCAAGATACCAATAAAACACGCTTTGTCAACTAACTGTTAATTTCTCAAGTTCTTCCCTAACAATTCTCCGGTCGTCCCAAGCTTCTTTTCTGCCGTCTTCCCAGCAAATCCACGGCTCGCAACCCTTGCCGGTAATAACCACCACGTCCCCTTCTTTGGCCGAAGACAACGCTTTTCGTATTGCCTCTCTTCTGTTAAATATTTTCAACAACTTATCCTTATTCTTCACCCCGACCGAAACCTGGTCAATAATGTCTTCCGGCTTTTCATCATATGGGTCTTCGTTGGTAACAATAATCAAATCGCCGTAGCGATCGGCCAATTCTCCCAGAACCGGCCTTTTCCATTTATCCCTCCCTCCCCCGCAAGAACCAAGAACGCAAATAAGCTTGCCTTGTTTCGGCTTCACAAATTGATAGACTTTTTCCAGGGCTACGGGAACAAAAGCATAATCGACAAAAACCTGGAACGGCTTTTCAATTATTTTCTCCATTCTCCCGGCTATTTGAGAGACCTTTTCAATTCCCTTTTTGCAAACTTCCAAACTGATTCCCTCGGAAGTGGCGATGGCGATGGCCCCCAAAGCATTATAAATATTGAAATCGCACAAGATCTTCAAATCGAAATCGACTCCTTTGACGGAAAACTTGGAACCATCCGAAGTGGCAACGATATTTTCTCCCCTGATGTCGGATTTTTGATTAACGATTCCGTAGGTAATAATATCGTCTGCAAAAAAAGACAAAAAGTATCCCGAATGCTTGTCATCGATATTGACAATGTGAGTTCCGGTAACATCATTAAAGAATTTTCCTTTGGCTCTTTTGTAATTTTCAAAACCGCCGTGCGATTCAATGTGTTCCGGATTGAGATTGGTGATAACCGCTGTTTTAAAATCGATAAAACGGTGGCGGTTCTGAGCCACTCCTTCGGAAGTCGTTTCAACCAAAGCATAATCGCATTTGGCATTGACCGCTTCTCTCAAAAACTTATTTATCACAAACCGGCCCGGCATGGTCATTTTCAATTTGTTTTCCTCTTCCTTTTCCCCTATCTTAAAAACAATTGAAGTTAGAGCGGCTACTTTATATCCCGCTTCTTCCAAAATCTTGGCTGCAATATTCAAAGTGGTTGACTTGCCATTGGTCCCGGTTATTCCGATAACTTTTATCTTCCTTGAAGGAAAGCCGTAAACAACGGCAGCTAAAAAAGCCCAAGCCAGATGGTATAGGTTGATCAAATCCTTGGGAAGCATTTTTCTGATGATTGATTTTAAGGTCATTTGCCTAAATACTTTAAAGCTTCTTTTAATCTCTTGTCCGCTCCGACAATATCCTCGGGAACCTGGGCTACTGCATCGGCCACATCTTGCTTGTTAAAACCCAAAGAGACCAGAGCGTCAAAAACATCGTCTTTGGTTATTTTCTTCTTGGGAGAAACCTTCTTCACCTCCTTTATCTTCCCCGTTATTTCCAATAGTATTTTTTGCAGTCTTTTAACTCCCACCCCTTTAACGTCTTCGGGCAATTCACCCTGTTCCAACAATCTCTTCAGGCTTTCCAGCGATCCGACCACGGCCAAACCCATGGCTGTCTTGGGGCCGACTCCAGGGACACTTTTCAGCACCTTAAATAATTCCAGTTTTTCAGGAGATAAAAAGCCATATAGCTCAAGGACTTTTTCTCCGACAAAGAGAAAGGTGAAAATATCCCTCTCTTCCCCGACTTTCAAGCTTCTTAAGTCCGAAGGGGACAAAAAGACCTCAAAGCCAAGGCCATCTCTGTCGACAATCACCTTCTTGTCATTCATATATATGATTTTCCCGTAAATATGGCTTATCATTGATTTCATTATACCAAACTTGCATATTTCTACAAATTAGTGTATATAAATAACATATGCCAGTTACAAAAACAACCAAAAGAAGACCTGCTCAGATCGAAAGACGCAGAGTCGTAAACAGCAAGAGAATTTTGGAAATGAGGAAGCTTATCAAAGAAGCCAATACTTTGCTTAGCAATAAAAACATCGAAGAAGTGGAAAAGATGCTTCCCAGAATATACAAAGCGATTGATAAAGCGGCTAAGAGAGGCGTAATCAAAAAGAACGCTGCTGCAAGAAGAAAATCGAGAATGGCAAAGAAGATAAGCAATCTGAAAAAATAAAAGAACCGGGGTGACCCGGTTTTCTCTTATAAAATTTCCTTGATTTGGGAAAGATTTTTTATCTGCTTCCACGAAACATCGATCAGCTCCTGATTGTCCCCTATGGCAATCCCGTGCCCAGTCATCTTAAATGGCTTAATATCATTATTCCCATCACCAACAAAAATCATATCCTTAATATCAACTCTCTCTTTTTGAGATAAATCTTCTAAGCATTCCTTCTTGAATTCTCCTTCTTTTATGCAGTCTGTTTTAATTGAAACTAACTCTCCAACATCATCAAAAATCAAATGGCTTCCAGCATACATGCCGTCGAGATTCATTTTTGCAACAATATTATCTAAATGAATATCAATTGAGCAAGAAATCAAGTATATCTTATATCCTTTCTGTTTTAAATAAGAAAGGACATCTCCTGCTCCCTCTTTAAAATCTTTACCATCTCCGCAACGGCTATTAAGATATTCTCGACTAGACATTCCAGATAGTTTCAATATTGAAACTAGTCTGCTCCAAGCTTCGTCTATCTTTATTTCTTTCCTATAATAAAGATCAAAATTATCCTCGATCTCTTTTCCTACATCTTCTCTCCCGCGAACCAAAAAATCCCAAGTTTTTCCATCGACTAAAGTCCCATTAACATCAAAACAAATAATCTTTTTCATATTTCCGAAATTAAAACGTCCAATGCCATATCCTGGTCTATCTTACCAACTTTTATTTCAAAATCCAAATCAACTATTTTCTGATATATTCTCTTCAAATCATCCAAGCTGAAATTCTTGGCCTGATAAGTCGCCTTTCTCAAAACAAAAGGGTGCATGCCGGCACTCGAACCGGATTTTACCGCAATAATGTTCCTTATCTGCGAAGCAACCATCGCTAATAAATACAAAACCGAATCACCCTTCTCCGCATGCTCTTTCAAAAGCTCGATCGCCTTTTTCTTGTTTTTGGCGGCAATGGCATCAATCGTATCAAAAACATTGGTTTCGTATTTCGGCTTAACCATCATTTCGATATCTTTTTCTTTAATGTTTGAAGAATAATTGACCAGCTTCCTTATTTCATTCTCCATCTGCCACAAATCTCCTCCGACATATTCAATCAGTTTTTCCAAAGCTTTTTCCTCAATTAATCCGTCCAGCTTCTTAATCTCTTCTTTGACCCAGTTGTTCAATTTAACTCCGCCCAAAGGTTCAAATTCCTGGACCTTTCCTTCTTTTGTTAAAAAAGCCAAAAGTTTGTCTTTGGCGGTAATATTCGAACTTTCAATCAAAAGGAGAACATTGTCAGAATCAACAAACGCCTTCCCTCTTTCAATCATCTCTTCTTTTAGTTTGGAATTGGAAAAAAGATCGGAAATGACAATTAATTTCTTTTCTTTAAACATGGAAATGCCGAGCATTTCATTCCTTAAATCATCGAAAGAAGTTGTTTTCCCTTCAAGATACCTCAAATTAAGCCCGCTCTTGTGCTTCTCTTTGTGTTCATCCATTATTTCCCGCATTTTTCGTCTCATTCGGTATGTATCTTCTCCGTGCAATAGTATTATCATTTTTTTGTCTGACACTTGGGACAGAAGAAAGAGCTCCTCCCCCCTTGTTTTATCCTCTCAATTAATCCTCCGCAACGGGGACACTTTTTCCCTTCTTTTTGATACACTTTGACTATTTCCTGAGTTTTCCCTTTTTCTCCGTATATAGTGCGGAAGTCGGAAAAACTGTCTCCCTTTAATTCAATCGATTTTTGGAGTATCCTCTGCGTCGCATTATATATCCTTTTCAAATCATTCTTATCCAATTTGGAAACATCTTCTTCGGGATGAATTTTAGCCTCAAACAATATTTCCGAAGCATAGATATTCCCTATCCCGGAAATGAAATTCTGGTCCATTAAAACCTGCTTGATTTTACCTTTCTTCTTTTTAAATAATTCTATAAATCTATCAAGGGTAAAATCTTTTTCCAAGGGCTCCGGGCCCAACTCCTTGAACTCTTTGGAGTTTTCCAATGCTTCCTTTTTCCACAACTCAACTTTAGCAAACTTTCTGGCATCGGACAAAGCCAGCTGTCTTTTGTCGTCCATTTGAAAAACCACGTGCAAAAATTTGTTTATCGGGTCATTGCTGAGCGGGCCTTCTTTTTTGGCAATCCACTTGCCTCCCTTCAGTTCCCATTCTCCCAAAAGCAAATGCCCGGCTATCTTCTGATGGATTAAAAGGACGTAGCCGTCGGACAAATCGATTAAAATATTCTTGGCCCTTCTCCTGACTTTAATTATTTTCTTTCCGACTATCTTTTTTTTAAAACTCTCGAGGGTGTCTTTCTTGATTAAACTCTTGGTGTCGGTCCAAATATCAAGAAAGGTCCTGTTCCGGACCTCTCTATCTAAATCTCTGACAATTGTTTCTACCTCCGGCAGTTCTGGCATTATTCAATGATTGTTTTAAGCTTGGCTATTATTTCCTGGGGGGTAAAGTGGGCTTTGACCAAAAAGTCCTTGGCTCCCAGCTTCAGCCCTTTTTCGATGTCTTCGCTTTGGCCCAGATTGGAAAGAATGATGACCGGGACATTGGCCGTCTCCGGATCTTTCTTGGCTCTTTCCAAAACTTCGAATCCGTTAATTCCGGGAAGAATCAAATCCAACAAAACAACATCGGGTTTTGATTCTTTTATGGCCGTGAGTCCGGTTTCTCCGTCAGAGGCGGAAACAACATCATAGCCCATGCTCAGAAGCTTCTTATTCATCAACTCTCTTAGAAATCTGTCGTCTTCAATTAATAGTATTTTCTTTAACATATGTTTTTATATATTTTAAACCTATTATACTACGACGTCAATGTTTGCTTGATAAAGGGAAGAGAAAAATAGAAAGTGGTCCCCTTTCCTTCTTTCGACTCAAACCAAATCTTTCCCCGATGAGCATCAATGATGTTTCTGGTGGTGTACAGTCCCAAGCCCGAACCTTCCGTCTCCATTTTAATGACATTGTCGCCCCTAAAGAATTTGGTGAAAATCCTTTCGTGTTCCGCTTCCGGTATCCCCACGCCCGTATCCTTTATCTTGAAAACCACCTCTGCTTCATGTTTTTCTATTGATATATGAATACTTCCCCCCTCGGGAGTATATTTGGCCGCATTCTCTAATAAATTCTGGACCGCCAACTCCATTTTCTCCCTATCAATATTAATCATCGGAAGCTTTTCTTGCGGAAAATCCATACTCAAACTTATCTTCTTCATTTTCAACAATTCTTGAGAACTGTCGACAACTGTTTTAATTACATCTTCCAATTGTCCGGGCTCCTGTTTATACAAAAACCTGCCCTCTTCTATTCTTGAAACATTGAGAAGGTCGTTAATCAAGGCAATCATCCTTTCGTTGCTGACATATGTTTTTTCCAAAAGATCTTTTTGCTCACTATTCAATGCACCCGTATCGCCGTCCAAAACCATCCTCAAAGTCCACTTGATTGCCGATAAAGGAGTCCTTAGTTGATGGGCGGAAATGGAAACAAACTCGGTCTTCATCCTTTCAACCAATTTATCTCTGGTTACATCGTGAAAAATAATCAAAACCCCTCTTTCTTCCGATTCGGTTTTTAAAAAAACTGTCGTCACTTCCAAATCCAATCTGTCGCCGATTGAAATTTCCTGTCGGAATAAACTCTTAATCTTCTTCTTCTCTTCATCAACCAATTTATCTCTGAATGGCTTAAAATCTTCTCCGCTAAAAAACTCGAAGGCGTTTTTCCCGATTACTTCTTCTTTTTCTCTTCTCAAGAAATCGACAACCGGAGGACTGATAATCTCGACTTCATAGTTTCTGTTTAAAAGCAAAATGCCGTCAGTGAGGTTTTCAATGATGGCCATTGTCTTATTCCTTTCATTAACCGCTTCTTTTCTGGATTCTTCGGTATCTTCCAAGATATTTAAAAGCGCTACTCTCACCCGGCGGAGCGCCTCCTCTTTGGTTTCTTTGAAGTTTGACTGCTCTTCGTACATTTTTTCTTCTATTTTACCACAACTTCAAGTTTTCACCAACCGATTTCCCTTCTTCCGTTGATACATTTTTAACTAAACTTTTAAAACCGAAGCTGTTGAGCATTTCGACCACCTCTTTTTCATCATATCCTCCCCACTCACAGTCCTCAAAATTAATCTCAACCGGAACATCTCTCTTTATCTCCGATAAGTCTCTGCTCAAAAAAGCGTTTTCTTTGCCTGCAATTAATTTCTCTTTAACTTTCTGAGGAATATCTTTATCCAAATTAGAATACAGATTTTCAATACTGCCGAATTCCTTGATCAACTTCAATGCTGTTTTTTCTCCAATGCCTTTAACCCCCGGGATATTATCGGAAACATCGCCCCTTAGTCCTTTATAATCAATCAACTGTCTGGGAGTTAATCCTTCGTACTTTTCGGCAATAGCTTTTTCATCGCACAAAACGGCGTTCTTGACTCCCTTATTCAGATAGTAAACCGAAGTATTGGAACCGATTAATTGGAGATTATCCAAGTCCCCCGAAACAACAATGTTGTTCTTTTTGCTCTTTTCCGACAAGGTCCCGATTAAATCATCTCCCTCATACCCAGCCATCTCAAAAACAGGAACGTTGAACTTTCTTAAAACTTCTTTGACTACGGGAATCTGATCATACAGTTCATTGGGGGCTTTCTTTCGGTGAGCTTTGTATTGCTCAAACGCCTGCTTCCTGAAAGTCGGCTCGGGCAAATCAAAACAAGCCGCAATGTATTTGGGCTTCAATTCTTTAATCAGTTTGAATAAAACCAAAAGGAATCCGTAAACGGCGTTGACCACCTTTCCGTCTTTAGAAGTCAAAGGGGGCAGAGCATGAAAAGCCCGATGAATTACCGAATTGCTGTCGATGATGACGAAATTTTCTTTATTCTCCATAGTCAATTATTATTTTTCTCTTATCCCCTTCCAAAACATCGAACTTAATCATGTTAATATTAATAGGAAGAACTTTTTTAATCTTCTCCGGCCACTCGATGCAAACAATGTTCTTGGAATTGCCGATTATTTCCTCAAATTCCAGATTTTTCATTTCTTCAACATTTTCTATCCTATAACAATCAAAGTGATAAAAATTGGTAAACTTTCCTTTTTTAATCGGAAACCTGTTCATGATGACGAAAGTCGGACTGATTACTTTTTCTTTGACTCCCAGCCCTTTGGCAAAGCCCTGGAGAAAAGTTGTTTTGCCGGCCCCCAATTCACCTTTTAAGCCGAAAACAAGGGCTCCCTTTTGCGGCTTTAAATTCTCGGACAGAATCTTCCCCACCTCTTTGGTTTCCTCTGTTTTTTCAACAAAATATTCCATATATTGTTAGATTATACTATTTTTAGAGCAAAAAGAAAATGATTGACTTTTGACCCCAAATACATTAAGGTTAAACCAATAATATGGAAGAAATATTGAAGGCAAAAAACAGCATAGAAAATGCCAAAAACATCGGTATTTTAACCAAAACTAATGCAAGCGACGATGCCATAGGAGCGACCTTGGCTCTTTTTTTCGCACTTAAAAACAACAATAAAAAGGTTTTCTTCCCGGTCAGCCAAATTCCCGAAAGAATCAACGATTTATTGAAAAACAAGGAGCAAAAAAGGTTTAGGATTTCTTTCAAGGAAGACGTCTCCGAAGTCTATTACGAAAAAACCGAAAACGGAATAGACTTATACCTCACGCCCAAAAACGGAGAAGCCGACGACCAGAATTTTTCATATAAAATAATTTCGGGAAGCGAATATCTAACATCTGACAATTCCACCAACTATGATTTGCTCTTAACCATAGGAATTGAAGAATTCCAAGATGTCGAAGCTCTTTGCTCCGACAACCTTGACCAATTATATGCCTGCACGGTCGTTAATATCGATACCGATTTGAATAATCAAAACTACGGAGAGATAAACTTGATTGAAGACTCTCAATCACTGTCGCAAAAGATTTCTTGTTTTTTAAAAGCAATGGGAAAAGAATACATGAACAAAGATGTAGCCAATTTCCTTTTGTACGGACTGACAACTTCGGCCAAGAATATTAAAAACAAGAAAAACGTCCCGACGATAAAGTGGCTGTTCAAACACGGCGGAAACCTCAATCTGCTTGAATCGGACAGCCCCCAGATGAAGCTTCTGGAACTGACCTTAAAGAACATTAACTATATTGAAGAAGAAAATCTGTACACCTCTTCCCTTTCGGAAAAAAACATCATCGACAGCGGAGCAACCTCCAAAGACCTGGCTTTCGTGGTTGAAAAGATAAAAAACTTTTTCAAAATTCCGTCTTTCCTGCTATTATGGGAGAGTAGGACTTCGCCTTTGACGGTTAAAGGAATATTCTACTCGGATAAAAAGGGCTCGGTTCAAAAAATTGTGACCAACTTCAAAGGAGTCAGCAAGGGAAACGGAACAATGTTTTTAACCGAACAAACATCGATAAATTTAGCAAAAGACATGGTTATCTCATGTTTAAAATAAACATATGGAAACAATCACCGAAAAAATAGAGATAGAAAAAGAATTGAGCGAAGAATTCGGTAAAGACATAGTTAATATCCCGACATTAAAAAAGAAAGCGGAAGAACTTTCGCTTAAAGACGTTTCGATTCTTTTAAAAGCCCTGATGTTCGGTTCCATTGTCTTGGACAGTTCCGACATGCACATTGAAGCAATTGAGGGAGGCTCCACTTTAAGGGTCAGAGTTGACGGAGTCCTGCAGGAAGTTGTTTCTTTTGACGCGCAAAAACACCAGAGAATCGTTTCAAGGATAAAGCTGCTTTCCGGACTGAAGCTTAACGTTGAAGACAAGCCGCAAGACGGCAGATTCTCCATATTGTTGAATAAAGAAGATAAAGTTGAAGAAATAGAAATCAGAGTCTCCACTCTTCCGACCGAATACGGGGAAACCATTGTTATGAGAGTCCTTAATCCCAAGAACTTAATTAACCTTGAAGATTTGGGACTGAGAAAAGACATTTATAATATTTTTGATATCCAAGCCAGCAAACCCAACGGCATGATTATCGTCACTGGTCCGACCGGATCCGGTAAAACTACCACCCTGTATGCCTTCTTGAAAAAAATAAGAAATCCGGAAATAAAGGTTATCACCATCGAAGACCCGATTGAGTATCATCTGGAAGGAATTTCGCAGACTCAGGTTAATCCCAAAAAAGGATATGATTTTGCGGCCGGATTAAAGTCAATTGTCCGACAGGACCCCGATGCCATTCTGGTTGGAGAAATCAGAGACTTGGAAACAGCTTCGATTGCTCTTCAAGCGGCTTTGACCGGACACCTTGTTTTATCCACTCTTCATACCAATGATGCCGCCGGAACCATTGCCCGGTTGCAAGCTTTGGGAGAAAAACCGGTTAATATCGCTCCGGCCATCAATGTTTGCATCGCCCAAAGATTGGTCAGGAAGGTTTGTCCCAAATGTGCGGAAATGAAACCTGTCTCGCCGGAAGAATTTGAGGAAATAAAAAAGAACCTTGAGGGAATTCCTCAAGGAGTGGATATGCCCGAACTAAAACCGGACATGCTTGTAGCAAACATAAAGGGGTGCGAATATTGCAACTTCACCGGATACAAAGGAAGAGTCGGTATATTTGAAGCCATGGCTATCGATGACGAAATGCAAGACTTTATTCTCACCTCCCCTTCAACTTCGGCTACGGAAAAATTAGCCATCAAAAAAGGGATGACGACAATGAAGCAAGACGGGATGATTAAAATATTAAAAGGGATGACGACAATGGAAGAAGTTAAAAGAGTCGTTGGGTAACAAAAAAACGATTCCTGAACTGGGGGTCCTCGTTAGCGTTAGGGCTAAGCTAAAGAAGCTTCCTGAGGAGAAACCCAGCGCGAGCCAAGTTTTCCATTAACTAAAGAAACTCCCTTTCCCCCAGTTCAATAATCGTTCATTTTTGAATGCCTAAATAACATAACACACATCAAAATGTCTGTCAAGAGCTTTTCCACACCCCCTCTTCCGGAGGAGGAAAACATCGAAAATACCTTAAGACCCAAGGATTGGGCCAATTATATCGGGCAGGAAAGAGTCAAGAAAAACTTGAGGGTAATGATTGATGCTGCCAAAAAAAGAAAAGAGGCTCCCGACCACATTCTCTTCTACGGACCGCCCGGTTTAGGCAAAACGACTCTCGCTTATTTGATTGCCAAAGAGTCGGGAGCGAATATTAAAGTGACCTCCGGACCGGTAATTGAAAAATCAGGAGACCTGATTGCTCTTTTAACCAACTTGAATGACGGAGACTATCTTTTCATTGACGAATGCCACCGACTAAACAGATTCGTTGAAGAATATCTGTATTCGGCCATGGAAGATTTCAAATTGAATCTTATCTTAGGAAAAGGACCGATGGCTAAAAACATTGACCTGGAACTTCCCCGCTTCACCCTGGTCGGAGCGACAACCAGACTGGATTTGATTTCTTCTCCTTTGAGAAGCAGGTTCGGGGCAATCTTCCAATTGAATTATTATGAACCGAAAGAAATCGAAGAGATAATAAAACGCTCGGCGCAGATTTTAAAAATTAAAATAGAAAAAGAAGCTATTGAAGAAATAGCCAAAAGAGCAAGGTGCACTCCGAGAATAGCCAATAAACTGCTAAAAAGAATCAGGGATTTCGCCGAAATTGAAGGAAAGGGAGAAATAACCAAAGATATCGCAGAAAAGGCTCTTGATTTCTTAGAAGTAGACAGCATGGGACTTGAACCGGCTGACAGAAAAATACTGGAAATAATAATCAAGAAGTTTGAAGGCGGACCGGCCGGACTGCAATCTCTTTCCGCTGCTTCTTCCGAAGAAAAGAATGCCATTCTTGATATCTATGAGCCGTACTTAATGCAGATGGGATTAATCAAAAGAACCTCTCAAGGAAGGAACGCAACAAAGCTGGCCTACGAGCACCTTAATCTGCCCCTGCCTAAAAACCAAAAGAAATTATTTTAATTATTTTTTGATAAATTCTCTGACTGAATCCAACTGCCCGGCACTGCCGAGCATTTCGTTTTTGTGAATGATGTATTTGGCGTATTCGGCCATGAAGATTTCCCCGGGCTTTCTTAAATCAAAAACTTCGGGCTGGTCGCGGAACACTTCCCTGTGGACGCGGCACCAGACCAATCTTCCGTCTGTATCAATATTGACCTTGGTCACTCCCATTTTAGCCGCTTTTTTAAACTGAGTTTCGTCAACACCTTTGGCTCCTTTTAAGGCTCCGCCAGCGGCATTGATTCGATCAACCTCTTCCTTGGGCACGGAGCTTGAACCGTGCATCACCAAAGGAAAGCCCGGTTTCAGTTTCTGAATCGCTTCAATCACTTCAAAATGCAATCCCTGACTGCCGCTGAACTTATACGCTCCGTGGCTGGTGCCGATGGCACAAGCTAAACTATCAATACCTGTTCTTTCGATAAACTCTTTGGCTTGCAGAGGGTCGGTTAATTTGGCATTGCTCTCGGCAACGGAAATGTTTTCTTCCACTCCCCCTAATTGTCCCAATTCCGCTTCAACGGTAATGCCTTTGGCATGAGCCGCATCAACCACTCTTTTGGTGATGGCGATGTTTTCTTCAAAAGGCTTGTCGCTGGCATCTATCATGACGGAACTGTAAAAGCCGCTCTTGATGCAATCCATGCAGGCATCCTCGTCTCCGTGGTCCAAATGAACCGCAAAGATTGCCTCGGGGAATATTTCATCAGCCGCCCTGATCATGGCTTCCAATAAACGTTTGTCGGTGTATTTTCTGGCACCTTTGGAAAGCTGAATAATGAAAGGAGCCTTGCTGTCCAGATTGCCCCTGAACATTCCCATAATCTGTTCGGCATTGTTGATGTTGTAGGCACCGACGGCGTATTTGCCGTAAGCGTGCTCAAACAATTTTTTGGTTGAAATAATCATAATTTTTAATTTATTATTTCTTATGATGCGTTGTTATATAACGAACAGTCCCCGACTGTCCGCGAACGACCATTGAATGAGTAATTATCTTGTCTGATTTGAAATTAACGCCCGACAACAACGGTCCGTCGATTACACCGGTGGCGGTAAAAGTTAATTGTTTTCCCTTGGCCAAGTCTTCGGCTCTAAAAATCTTATTAACATTACCAATGCCCGCCTTCTTTAAATGCTTTTTAATGTCCTCCAAATCTTTGTCGCTTCTTGGCTTGAAACGAATTAAAATCTCTCCGCCAAAAATCTTCATCGGTACGGCGGCCAAAACTCCTTCGGTGCTTCCGCCCGTACCCATCAAGACATCAATGCCCGAATCCGGGAAACAGGTTGCGACGGCGGCGGCAACATCTCCATCAGTGATCAAACGGACTCTGGCTCCGGCCTTCCTGATATCTTTAATTAATTTTTCATGACGGGGCCTGTCTAAAACAACCACCGTGATTTCATTTATTTTTTTGCCCAGAGCTTTGCTGATTTTTTGCAAATTAACTTTAACCGAAGCGTCTAAATCAATTACTTTAGCCGCCTTCGGTCCGACTGCCAATTTTTCCATATATGTATCCGGTGCGTGTAAAAGAGAACCTTTCGCTCCGGCGGCAATCACGGCAATGGCATTATATCTTCCCCAGGCGACGCTGTCGGTACATTCCAAAGGATCGATAGCCAAATCCATTATCGGACTTTTCCCTTTACCAACGACTTCTCCGGTATATAGTTTCGGCGCCTCATCCTTTTCTCCTTCTCCAATGACAACACGCCCGGAAAAATCAATCTGGTTAAAACGGGAACGCATTTCATCAACGGCGGCACCATCGGCCGCATTCTTGTCCCCCTTTCCTACCCACTCCGCCGCAGCGATTGCCGCTGCTTCGGTAACACGAACGAATTCCAATGCTAAATTTCTGTCCATAAATATTTAAACTATGTTCTTCTTATTGCCTTGATTTTCCTACTTTTCTTCCAATCTGTCAAAATAGTTATCAAGATACGGCCCGATTGAACTTTTTCTCCTTTTGGGCTAATATTCAGACATATAGTAAAGAAACAAACATATGAGCGGACATTCCCATTTCCACAATATTAAAATCAAGAAAGGAGCTGAAGACGCCAAGAGAAGCAAAACGTTCTCCAAGCTTAGCAAAGAATTATCGGTTGCCGCCAAAGATGGCGGATCGGATATTACCTTTAACGCCAAATTGAGGTCGGCCGTTGAAAAGGCCAAATCAATGAACATGCCGGCTGACAGTATTGATAAAGCGATTAAAAAAGGTTCGGGAGAACTGGAAGGTTTTTCATATGAAGAATTCTTGATGGAGGCATACGGTCCGGGAGGCACCGCCTTTATCATCGAAGGAATCACTGATAATAAAAACAGAACTTTGGGAGAAATAAAATTGATTCTGACTCAGAGAGGAGGAAAGTATGTTAACGAAGGGGGAATCAAATGGATGTTTGAAAAGAAAGGAGTTATTTCAATTGACGCTTCGAATAAAAACAAGGAAGAAATAGAATTAACCGCCATTGAAGCCGGAGCTGATGATATTGATTGGGATGAAAGCACCCTCTATATCTACACCAAGCCCGAAGATTTGGAAAAAACAAAAAAAATACTTGAAGAAAAAAAGTTGAAAGTTGAATCTTCCGCTTTGGAATGGGTTCCCAAGGAAACCGCCGATATTGATGAAACAACCAAAGAAAAAAACCAGAGATTCTTTGAATCTTTAGACGAAAACGAAGACGTGCAAAACATATATACCAATATATGATAATTCTTGGCATTGATCCGGGCACGGCCACTACCGGCTACGGAGTCATCGATTACAAAAAAAAGAAGCTCACCTGCCTCGACTACGGAGTAATTGAAACTCCGGCTAAAACTGATATGGGAGAGAGATTAAAACAGCTCAATTTTGATTTGGATCAGATTATAAAAAAATACAAACCGGAAATGGCGGCTGTCGAAAGCCTTTTCTTTTTTAAAAACTTGAAAACGGCGATGCCGGTCAGCCAAGCCAGAGGAGTTATCCTTTTAACTTTAGCCAAAAGGAATGTTCCCGTTGTTGATTTCACTCCCCAACAGGCTAAAACTTCGGTAACCGGATACGGTAAGGCAACAAAAAACCAGGTTCAAAAAATGGTGAAGAATATTTTAAACCTGGATGAAATTCCCAAACCCGATGATGCAGCCGATGCCTTGGCCATCGCCATCTGCTGTTCAGACAAGTGCAAATTCAATTAAACTATTTTTCTAAAGTTCCTTTTTCCTACCTGAACAATTACTCCTTTTTGTATTTGTATTTCCAATTGCCAATCACTCACTTCTTGGATATTTTCTCCATTTATCAACCTTACTCCTCCCTGCCCTATCAATCTTTTAGCCTCTCCTTTTGAAGATGCTAAATTTAATTTAACTAAAAAGTCTTGAACATTCATCTTTTCTTCATCAATCCTAACTTCTTCTATTTCGGAAGGAAGTCTTTTTTCTTCGAAAACCTGCTCGAATTCTTTTTCCGCTCCTTCGGCTTTTTTTGCATCATAGAAGAAAGAAATGATTTCCTTGGCTAAAATCTTTTTAACGTCTCTGGGATTAACTGTCTTGCTCTCCAGGCTGTTTTTGAACTCATTAATCTGGAGCATCGGAACCCTGGTGCATGATTCAAAATAATCAACAATCAATTCGTCTCTCAAGCTCATTAATTTCCCGAACATATCTTTGGGCTCGTCCAAAATATTGATTACGTTGCCCCATGAAGTAGACATCTTTCTTCCGTCTAATCCGTAAATCATCCGCAGAGTCATGACATCTTGCGGTTCCTGATTGAAAACTCTCTGTAGTTCTCTTCCGGCTTTTAAGTTGAATAATTGGTCGAAGCCCCCTATTTCCAAATCGGATTTAATTACAACTGAATCGTATCCCTGCAATAGCGGGTACATTAATTCGTGAACGCCAATCGGCTTATCATTATCCCATCTTTCCTTGAAGTTTCTTCTTTGAATCATTTGTTGGGCGGTAAACTCCATGGCCAATTTAATCAGTTCTTCCGCCTTCATTTTTCCGAACCAGTCCTTGTTGTGCCTGACATCAACTTTCTTTAAATCCAAAATCTTTCCTATTTGTTTTAAATAATCTTTTAAGTTCTCTTTGATTTCCGCTTCTGTTTTTGGTTTTCTGATTGAATCCTTGTCCGAAGCATCTCCGATTAAGGCGGTAAAATCTCCAATAATTAAGGTTATCTTGTGTCCCAAGTCCTGAAAATCTTTCAACTTCATCAAGATGGTTGCCCTTCCCAAATGAATCAACGGTCCGGTCGGGTCAATACCGAATTTAATGTTCAACTGACGCCCTGACATTAATTTCTTCTTGAGGTTTTCCTTATCAATAATGTCTTCCGCTCCCCTGCTTAAAATCTCATCTATTTTGTTTTCATCTGTGATTATTTTCATATCTTTATTTTAAGCTAAAATCACTTGTCTGTAAATATGTTATTTGCTACTATTAAACCATGAACAAAAAAGATAAAAACCTTTTAAAAACAGCCGGTTATGCCCTTTCGGCCATTGTTTTAATGATGATTGCCTTGTTTTTCGTTTTCCTTAAAGACCTGCCCCGGCCGGAAGTCTTTACCGAGGCACAGATAAACCAGTCGACCAAAATATATGACCGGACCGGGAAAATCCTTCTTTCTAGCGTCTACGGAGAAGAAAAGAGAACCTATGTTCCCCTCTCTCAAATCCCGGATATTATGAAAAAAGCCGTTATCGCCACCGAAGACTCTAATTTCTACAGCCACTTCGGAATCGACATTCCGGCCATGTTCCGGGCGATTAAAATAGACATTACTCAAAAAACTAACTCTCACGGAGCATCAACGATAACTCAGCAATTAATCAGGAGCACCTTTTTAACTCCCGACAAAACAATCAGCCGAAAAATAAAAGAAATAGTTCTTTCGGTTGAGCTTGATAGAAAATACCCCAAAGACCAGATTCTCGAATGGTATTTAAACCAAGTTCCTTTCGGAGTTAACATTTACGGCATTGAAGAGGCTTCTTTAACTTATTTCCAAAAATCATCGCAAGACCTGACTCTTCCCGAGGCAGCTCTTTTGGCAGCCATTATCCAACTTCCCAGCTATTATTCACCATACGGAAATCATTTGGATGATTTGCTCGCCAGAAAAGACTATGTCTTAAAAAGAATGGAACAGGAGCACTATATCACCACCGAAGAAAGAGATGCCGCCCAGAAAGTGGAATTGACTTTTAACAAGCTTCCCAAAACAGCGGCCGTGCATTTTGTCGAATATGTGAAAAAAGAACTTTCCGAAACCTACGGTTCTGATTTTTTAGAAGTCAAAGGGCTGAAAATATACACTTCTTTAAATTGGGAATTGCAGCAGGCATCGGAAGCGGCTATCACGGAAAATGTGGAAAGCAATATAACGAGATTCGGAGCATACAATTCCGCTCTGGTTTCAATCGACCCCCACACCGGACAAATATTGGCCATGGTCGGTTCAGCCGACCCATGGGGAGAATCTTTGCCTAAAGGTTGCGACCCGGCAACCAGCTGCAAGTTCGTGCCCAGTTTTAATGTGGCGACCGACGGACCGGGAAGGCAACCAGGTTCTTCCTTTAAACCTTTTGTCTATGCCGAAGCGTTCAGAAAAGGAGCAACCGACCAAACCATCGTTGTTGATGAATTGACCAACTTCGGTAGCTGGGGCGGAAAGGACTATATCCCCGTGAACTATGATGGACGATTCAGAGGCCCTGTGACCCTCAGAAATGCCCTGGCACAGTCTTTAAACGTCCCTGCGGTCAAAGTATTGAGAGACCTGGCCGGACTGAACGACAGTATCGCTTTGGCCAAAAAAATGGGCATTACCACCCTTAACCAAGACCCCGGTTATTACGGATTGGCATTGGTATTGGGAGGCGGAGAGGTCCATCTTTTGGACATGGTTTCCGCTTATGGAGTTTTTGCCAACAACGGATACCGAATCGAGCCTTCTTCGATTATAAAGATAGAAGATTCCAACGGTAACGTAATTTATGAAAACAATAAAACCCCGAGAAAGGTATTGGAAGGCAATGTCTGCGAAATGATTACCAGTATTTTGTCTGATAACAATGCCAGAATGCCAATTTTCGGTCCTTATTCAAATTTGAGATTCGATGACTATAAGGTTTTCGCCAAAACAGGAACCACCCAGAAAAACGTTGACGGCTGGGTTATCGGTTGCACCGAAGAAACTTGTGTCGGAGTCTGGTCGGGCAACAACGACAACACTCCAATGACCGGAGGAGTCGGAGAGTCGGCTTCCGGACCGGCCTGGAGAAAAATTATTGAAAAAAGTGTGGAACTAAAAAACGCGGAGTAATCCGCGCTTTTTCTTATATCTTTATCGGCATAATCACATACAAATAACTCGCATCCCCTATCGGCCTAATTGCCGCCGGACCGTCCGTCCCTTGGAATTCAAACGATATTTCCGAGCTCTTCATGTTTGCCAATCCGTCAAGAATGAATTTCCAATTAAAGGAAACTTTTAAATCATCTCCTTCAACCTTGGCCATCATTGTTGATTCGCTTTCTCCGATCTCCGAATCCTGACTTTTAATCTCTATTTCTTTGGAATCGACCTTCAACACCACTTCGTTGGTCCTTCCTCCGAATAATCCGGCCGTCTTGATTTGTTTATTAAACTCTTCTTTATTTAAAATAATCTTTGTTTTGCTGGTCTTGGGGATTATCTCTTGGTAGGAAGGATACTCTCCCTCTATTTGTCTGGAGATAAGATTGATTTCCGGATGCTCGGAATTGGGCAGAAACGTTTCAAACAAAACTTGCGATTCGGAAAGATATATCCTGATGTTTTTTTCTTCGTCGGAAATGATATTAATCAACTCTTTGATTGTTTTCTGGGGAAGGATAAAATCAACATCCTTGCCAAACACGTTCTTATACCCTGTTTTCAAATGAATGGTTTTTTCGGCCAACCTGAAGCTGTCGGTAGCTACCAATCTGACCGAGTCTTTCCCGAAGACGAAATAGACTCCCGATATTTCCGGCCTGATTTGCGACGGACTAGCGATATCAACGACACTCATTAATCCGTCTTTCAACTTCTTTCCATCCATTTCAATATATATTTCCTTTTTGAAAGAAGGTATGATTGGGAAATCGTCGGCTGAGAATCCTTTGATTTGTGTTTTTAATTTATTCGATTCAACAATTAAAGAATTGCCTTTTTCTTTAATATTAACCTTGTCGTCCGGCAAAGAACTGATTAATTGATTGAGGAATCTGGCCGGGACGGCAACCTTCCCTTCTTTTTCGGTCTTACACATTCCCCACCATTGGATTCCGACCTCAAGGTCTGTTGAAGAAATCTTTAAAAAATTAGGAAGCGCCTCGATTAATAAATTATCCAAAATCGGGAGGGTTAGGTTTTTTCCTGTCACCTTTTCCGCCAGACCGACTCCCTTTTTTAATTCTTTGGAAAGCATCGTGAAGTTCATATGTTTTAAATATAAGATTTATTTTTTATTATTACTATTAATTAGTCGATTTTTGTGGATAAGATTTGTTTATTGTTTTTTATCTTTTAATATAAAGGAATTATTTAATGATTCGGTGTGGATAATTTGGGATTCTTTGGTGATTGTTTTTGGGGAATCAATTTGATAACTTTTTAATAATTGTTTTTGTCCGTATTTTCTCCCTCCCCTTCCCTCATCTTTTCCACATTACTTACTGTATATTCTTTGGAGTATTAATTCTATTTCTTGGTGGATTTTTTCGTTTTCTTCGTACTCTTTTTCAATTAATTGGCAAGCGTGGATTACCGTCGTATGGTCTTTCCCTCCAAACTTTCTTCCGATTTCGGAATAAGACATTTTTAACTCTTTTTTCAATAAATACATGGCGATTTGCCTCGGTCTGGCAAACTCTTTTTTTCTTGATGAGAAGAACATGTTGCCGGCGGGGATATCATAGAATTCGGTGATTGATTCGACAATTTTCTTGTAGTTGGTGACTTTGGTTGGCGAGGTAACAATATTTTTCAATAGCTTCTTGGCGTCTTCAAGAGAAACCGTGTTCCCGTTTGATTTTTTATAGATAATCAAGCGGCTGATTGCTCCTTCCAATTCCCTGACGTTCTTCTGGATATTATTGGCGATATACTCCAAAACATCAGCCGGAATGACGACATTCTTTTCTTCAGCCTTCTGTTTCAAAAGAGCGATTCTGGTTTCGTAGTCCGGAATATTGATGTCGGCAATCATCCCTCCGTTGAATCTCGACTTCAGTCTTTCGGTAATGGCCGGGATATTGTTGGGGTGCCTGTCCGAAGAAAGAATGATTTGCTTGTTTTTTTGGTATAAAGAGTTGAAAGTATGGAAGAATTCTTCCTGGGTTTTATCCTTTCCGGCCAAGAACTGGATATCATCAATTATTAATACATCTATATCTCTCAAATTCTTCTTTAATTCTTCAACACTCTGCCCCCTGATGGCGCTGACGATGGTGGAGATAAGCTTTTCCGCCGGAATGTATTTCACATTCTTGTCGGGATTTTTTCCTTTTATTTTGTTTCCTATCGCCTGGACCAAATGGGTTTTTCCCAGCCCGACATCTCCGTAAATAAAGAGAGGATTATAATTCTTGCCCGGCTCTTCGACTACGGCCATGGCGGCGGCATAGGCGATTTCATTGAAAGGTCCGGTGATAAAATTATCAAAAGTGTACTTTGGGTTAAGATTGGTTTCTTTACTCACTTCCAATTCCGAAAATCCCATCTGTTCAATCGGTTCGTCGTTTTTCTTCAACCCCCTCTTTCCGCCGGTTGCCATCTTAACATTAATCGGATTAACGACGTACTGTATCCCTTTTATATTCTCGTCGAGAGATTTTAATATTCTTAAAATTTCCTTATTGTGTTTTTGTTCCAGCCACTCTTTGGAAAAAGAATTGGGAACGGAAACGGTCGCAATATTATCATTAATTGCGGATATTTTGGTATTGGCGAACCAGGTGGCGAAATTCGCCGGAGAGATATTCAGTTGAATCTGGGACAAGACCGCCTGCCAGAGCTCCTCATTAGTCATGGTATTCTCTTTATATTATTGCCCTTATTATACCCTAAACAATGTCAACAAGGCAAAAAGCCTTGTAAAATCAAGGGTCGAAACTACGACTGTGGAAAGCTTGTGGACAAAAGGTTAACAAATTCAGACCTTCTAATTTAGAGAAAATTATGGTATAATAATTATATGATACCGAAATATATAGAACCATTTTTGTGGTCATATGACACAAAAAAAATAGATAAAGAAAAGAACAAAAAAAGGATAATAACAAATGTCCTTAATTTGGGATCCAAAAAAGCAACGGACTGGCTTTTTAATAATTATACAAAAAAAGAAATCAAGGAGGTTTTATCCAATCCCCTTCCCGGCGAGTGGGATGAAAAATCTTTTAACCTTTGGTCCGTTGTTTTTGAAACAAAGACCGATAATAAGAAAAAATGTTTTACAACGTTTTAGATAAAAAAAGACAAAACATTCTTCCGCTCTTAGCTTCTTTCAAGAAGGAGTTTTATTTGGCTGGCGGGACTGCCCTTGCTTTGCAATTGGGACATCGTTCTAGCGTCGATTTTGACTATTTTACCAATAAAGATATAGACACTGACAAGGTTTTGTCTGAAATCAAAGTCGCTTTCGAAGGTCATAAAATATTGAAAGTAAGGGAGGAAGAGAATACATTAATAGTCTTGATTGACGAAGGAATACTTTTGAGTTTTTTTGGATATAAATATAAGTTGATAAAAAGTTTAATCAAAGAAGAATATTTTAATTTAGCTTCCGTTGAAGACATCGGATGTATGAAATTTTCGGCTATAGTCGGGAGAAAGGATATTAAAGATTACGTCGATATTTATTATATTCTCCAAAAAATTAAATTGAAGGAGCTTTTAAGATTATCTTGGATAAAATTTCCAGAATTAGACAGCAACTTGATTATGAAAAACCTTGTTTATTTCAAAGATGTTGATAATTCCCCCATTAAGTTTAAAAATAATAATAAAGTTACATTAAAAGAGGTCGAGAAGTTCATGAAAAAGGCAGTGCTTTTAAATTGACCAAGCTGTCCTTTTTTGATATAGTCTTAATATAAATCAATGATAAAAATAACAACATGAGTTTAACCTATCAGCCGAAAAAGAAAAAAAGAAAGAGAGCTCACGGATTCTTGGAAAGAAGCGAGACCAAGAGCGGGAGAACAGTTTTGGCCAAAAGAAGAAGGAAAGGCAGAGCCAAGTTATCTGTCTAATTTTGTATGTTGCCCAAAGAAAACAGATTAAAAAAAGAGAAGGAATTCGAAGCCGTCTTTAAGGGTGGAAGAACAATCAAGGGCAGCAATATTTTTTTGAAGTATTTGGCTAATGGAACCGACAAGACGAAAGTCGGTTTCGTGGTCAGTAAAAAGGTTTCCAAGTTGGCGGTCGAGAGGAACAAGGTCAAGAGAAGAATGAGAGAAATCGTCAGATTGAAAAAGAAAGAGATTAAAGAAGGATTGAGCATCATTCTTATCGCCCTGCCCTCGGTCAACAATGTCGAATACGGAGAAATAAAGAAAGACATCGAAAACCTTTTTAATAAAGGAGAATTGATTAAATAAATTTGTGAATATTTTTTCAGCAATCTTTAATACCATTCTTTATCAGCCGATGCTGAATTTTTTGGTATTGATATATGTCTATACCGGAAACTTCGGCGTGGCGGTAATCGCTTTAACCCTTTTGATTAAGGTTGTAACCAATCCTTTAAATGAAAAGGCGCTGAAATCGCAAAAAGACATGGCCGAGATTCAGCCGAGACTGCAGGAAATACAAAAGAAATACAAAGACAACCAGCAGAAGCAGGCCGAAGAAATGATGGCCCTATACAAAGAGAAGAAGTTCAATCCTTTTTCCGGAGTCTTCCTTCTGTTCCTCCAGATTCCCATTCTCTGGGCCCTATTCTATGTTTTCAAAGGAGGAATAGCCATCGACCCCAATATGATGTATTCTTTTGTTTCCCTACCCCAGCAAATAAATCCTTTTTTCTTTGGAATTGACTTGTCGAAACCCAATATTATTTTGGCGGTTTTAACAACGGTGGCTCAGTTCTTCCAAGCCAAAACAGGAATGCCCAACATGCCCAAGTCCGATTCTCCGGACAAGGCCACTCAGGTTTCGGAAATGGTAACCAAACAAATGATTTTCTTTATCCCCCTAATAACTTTCTTTGTCCTCTATACCCTTCCGGCCGCCTTGGGATTATATTGGATAATCACAACAGTATTCACCATTTTCCAGCAAAGAAGCGTATTTAATAAAAAAGGAATATGATTGGACAAGAAGAATTGGAAAATATAAAAGGAATAATCAAAGACTTTTTTAATCAAGTCGGTTTTGAAGTCGAGGTTGACGGCGGAGCTCGGGAAAGAGAAGGAGAAGATGTTTTGGAAATCAATATTAAAACTCCCGATGCCCAGACCTTAATTGGAAAACAAGGATTGGTTTTGGCCGACATCCAACTGCTTTTAAGGAAAGTCATCAAAAAGAAAACAGACAAAGATCTCTATTTGAGCTTAGACGTGGACAATTACAAAAAGAACAAGGAAGACTATTTGAGAGATGTGGCCCAGAGCGTGGCCGACGAAGTGTCCAGAACTAAGAAAGAAAAAGAGCTCCCCTTCACTTCTTCTTTCGACAGGAGAATCGTGCACATGGCATTGGCCGATAGAAAAGATGTAACGACTGAGAGCGTGGGAGAAGGAGAAGAAAGGAAAGTGGTTGTGAAGCCAAAGTTTTAAAGGCTTAGCCGCGGGATTCCGCGGTTTTTGGTTCTTGACAATTATACCCTATAGGGTATAATGGAACAAAAAGAAATAGCATGGAGATTATTTATTATAGCAATAAGAACGATGGATGTCCTGTTAAAGACTACTTTAATCAATTAAAAGGAAGGGTTAGGTTGCTGGTAGACATAGATTCAAAATTGCGACACGTAAAAGAAAACAAGCACTCTCACCTATTGTCTGCGTTGCATGGTTATAATTTCTTTGAAATAAAACAAAGAAAGAATGAAAGTACGGTTATCAGAATATTGGTTTATTTTTATAAAGATAAATTTGTTTTGTTGAACGTTTTTGAAAAGCCGGATAATTATAAGGAAATAAAAATAAAAAAAGAGATAGATAGAAATTACAATAAGACAAAAGAATATTTAGACAAATTTTTATTAAATTCAAACAATTATGAAAAATATAATTAAGAAAAAAAAGAATATCGATATTATGGCTGAAGTCAGAAAAAACAAGAATTATGCGAAGTATGCGAACGAGGCAGACATTAAGATAAGAATAGCGGAAGAGGTTTATAAAGCCAGGACTAAGAAGGGGTTGAGTCAGCAAGAGTTGGCTAAAATAATCGGTACAACGCAAAAGGTTTTATCTAACATAGAAAACGCCGATGTTAATGTCGGAACGGTTTTATTGCATAAAATATCAATAGCTCTTGGCTTTACTGCTAATAATTTTGTCAGAATTTATAAATGTCCGGTAATGGATTCGGCTTTGGCTGGTGTATAAAATAAAAAGACTCCGAAAGGAGTCTTTTTAAGTATAAAATTAATTAAAGTTGTTGCGACTCTTTCGCCGCCTTTATCTTCACCACTTCTTCCGGACTGGTGGTGATTATCTGATCTTCGGTATACGAGGCGACGACTCTGATGGCAACGTGCTTTTGGCCGGCAAAGAAGATGCCTTCCCCTACCGGAGTTTCCAATAGGAGGAATTTTTCCTGGTCGGTTAAGGTGAAGGTCTGTTGGATTAAATCAATTGTTGCCGGACTCTGTTTTAATAATAATTGAATGGAAGAGTTGGTGATAATCGGCTTTCCGTAATCGGAACGCATAAAGTCGGAAACATCTTGGGTAATGGTTGTGACCCCCAGCCAGTATTTTCTCGCTCTTTTGCAGATGCCGAACAAGAAAGAGGCACCGTCTTCGGTTTTCATCATCCACCAGGCCTCATCAATGACCAATATTCTTTTTTTCAATTCGGCCCTTATCGTGTTCCAGATATAACGCATGATGATAAACATGGCCATCGGCCTCAATTCATCTTCCATATCTCTGATGCCGAAAACAACCAATGATTTATCCATTGAGATATTCGATTTCTGGTTGAAGAAAGAAGCAAAAGTTCCTTTGGTGAATTTTCTCAATCTTTCAACCAATGATTCGGCTCCATTCATGGTGTCTAAGACCGATTCCAGGTCGGACATTATCGGGACATTGGTTGCCCACATTTTGGGGTCTGAGTTGGCGGTAATATCCTTGGCGGCATATGTTTCGGCAAGAGCACGGTCCATGACCGCATCTTCTTCCGGAGACAATCCTCCGAGCATTATTCTCATTAAACCGACCAAGTTGATGATGTTTGACCTCAAAACATCTTCTGCAGTTTCGTCTTCTCTCGGTTCGGGTAGATCGAAGGGATTGATATGGCTGTCAGAACTCAAGGATATTTTAAAGAAGGCTCCGTCTACCGCCTCGGCCAAAGTTTTGTACTCATTCTCGGGGTCGAGAATGATACATTCCGCTCCCATCATCAGAGACCTCAATATCTCCAATTTGACTGCATATGATTTACCGGAACCAGACTTGGCGAAGATAACCATATTGGCGTTTTCCATGCTGAAACGGTCAAATAGGACCAAAGAATTGTTGTGTTTGTTGATTCCGTAAAGTATTCCTTCGTTTGAACTCAAGTCAAAGGAAACAAACGGGAAGATGCTTGATAAAGGAGTAGTGTTTAAAGTGTTATGAATCTGCAACAGATCACTTCCGTAGGGGAAAGAAGAAATTAAGCCTTCTTTCTGCTGGTACAAAGCCGGCTTGATATATATCAATCTGGATTCAAGAATGGACCTTAATGTTGTTTCAATCGTTTCCAGTTCTTTAATATTATCGGCATAAACAGTAATATATAATCCGAACTTGAACATTTTTTCCTGAGCGGTTTGCAGTCTGCTTCTCAAATCTTCCAAATCTTGGTAAGCGGTTTCCAAGGCCGGGTCTCTGATTAGCCCCTTCTCTTCCCTTTCCATGATTTCGGCCTGCACTTCGGTCACACTTTTTCTTAATTGTCTCAAAATACTCCCGGTTTCAATCGGGTGAAAGAAGAAAGAAATATCAAGAGGAATATCCATATTAATAATCGGCGAAAGCCAGCCGGTGGTTAAATATCGGGGATAGGAAAAAACAAAGTATGTCTTGGCCATCTTTTCTTCCATCTGGACGTAGTTCTGGGTGACCTCGATTGATGCGGGTGCAACAATATCAAGAGCGGTGGTCATCTCTTTTTCCAGGAATTTTTCTTGTTTTGGTTTGTTTCCGAATAAAGCCATATTTTTATATTATAACTTCCGGCGGCAAATCTGGATAATATCCCAATTCTGCTTGCTTGGGATGATGCAATCCCCACAATAATTCAATTAATTCTTCCGAGCCCAAGTTGGCTGATTTCAATCCGCACCTTCTGATTCCCAAGGAAACATATTCCATTCTTTGCCATAATTGGTATTTGCCGGTCTGGAATTTCTTTTCAGTTAAGCTGGTTTTGCTTTCATTGGGTCCGACTCCGGGAATATTGGGCAATTCGGTCATCGGGAAATAAGGGACGACGACATAGAAGTTTTTACTCATAATACTACCATTGGAAACAATTTCTTCGATAAAGGCACGGTATTCAGCGGTTTGTATTTTTAAGAGTTCGTTTTTTTGTTTGCTTTCCAAATCTTTAATCTTATCAATATACCCTGTTATGTTCACTTTCCTTGAGTTAACAACAATCTGGCAGCTGAAATCAAGCGAATTCAAGAAGTTCTGGAATTGATAGATGATGGCCATTTGTTCGTCTTCCGATTTCAAGGCGAAGTTCAAAGAAGAAACCAAAAGAATTCCCTTTAAGGACTTGTCTTTCATTACCATCACTCCTTCCCGGATCTGTTCCACGGGCATGAATTGTTGAGACGGGACTTTTACCATATATTATTCGGGTGTTTTTTCGAAATCTATTTTTTTAATCAGCTCCCCTATCTTTCCCTCCTGTTTCACCTTTAAAGGAGACTTGTCTTCTTTGACGACTATTTCCCTTTTGATTCTTTCGGTTGAGAGATAGACCGGGGACTGTTTTCTTCTCCAAAGGAAGATTTTGGGGTTCATATTGAAGTTGGCCCAGTTTTTCATTACCGTCGGTAATCCCAGTCCTTCAATCTTGGTAAACGATATGGCCAAGGCCGATCCGGTTAAAACGGCAGCGATTAATAAAAAAAGAAAGAAATTGGTTTGTCCGACCATAAAGTACAGAAAAAAACAAATGGCGAGGACTCCTCCAACCGTCAAGCTTTGTTTTATATTCAGCGGGCCCAAGATCTTGGCTTCGTGTTCTATAAATTGAGGAACTCTGTATTGCATATTAAATTATAGGTTCTTTGTACGGGTCTTTGGAGTTAACAGGCTCTTTTGGCTTTTCTTCCTTTTTTATTTCCTGTTTTACTTCACCCTCCTCTTTCTTAGTATTATCGCTTACTTCCTTCTTCTCTGCAACACTTTCATACAGTTTATTTAAGGAAATTCTCAAGTGGCTGAAGATTCTTCGATCAATTTCCCAGCTTATATTTCTTGCGACTTCCGTATCTAAATCCAAATCAAGCTCGAGAATGATGGGAAATTCTTTTATCGGCAACAATCCCATCAATGTTTTGCCGACATATTTCATTAGCTGGGATTTTGTTTCTTCTTCGGAAAGACCGTTAGCTTCGCAGATTTCCGAGACAATGTTAAAATTGCCCTCATCAAAAAGAGCCTCTTTAATGTTATCTGGAAGCGTTTCGTATGTTTTCCAGAAGAAATCTTTTTGGTTTTCTTGCTCTTCCATATATGTGATTCTATTTTACCACATATTTGATTTCGGGCAATGATTTTAAGGAAAAATACTAGAGAGCTATGCAAGAAAGGTCTAGAAACCCTACCCTTCAAGCGGCGAAGGGTTCTTTTTTTGGGGGGGTCTTGGCAATGTTCAATTTGAAACGTGTCAATCAAAATAAACAAAGGGTCAGTAAAAGTATTTTAACCATTTTAAACCTATGAGACAGGGTTTTCTATTATTTTAAATTCGCGAGTCTTGGTATTTATTTCAGAATTAGCTCCCATTGGAAAAGTATAAAAATTGGAAACATCGTGTCCAAAGTAAGGAACTTTAATAATGGGGAAATTATATTCTTTTGTTAGCTCTAAAATAATTTCATTTATAGGGCGATTATCTTCTTTGTATTTTTTATCTATACAATCTGATAAGTTTCCGATAACCATGGCGGAAATATTTTTTAGATGTCCCGATAACTTAAACTGATTAAGCTTTTGATCTAAAGAGGCTGGAGAATCTCCCACTCCCTCCCAAAACCAAATTTTCTTATTATATGTCGGAGTGTATTTTGTTCCAAGAAGAGAATTACTTAAATGAATATTCCCGCCAATTAGCATGCCCTTTGCTTTCCCCTTTTTTATAATTTCTATTTTATCAGGTAGGGCGTATTCTTTCTTTTCCCCCATCAACACATCAAATAAAAACATTCTGGCTTTTTTATCTAATTTTTTCAAATCGCAAAGATTGGCTCCATGAAAAGTAACCAATCCCGTTTTTTTATTTATTGCTAAGAGAAGGGTGGTTATGTCGCTATACCCTATAAATATTTTGGGATTTTTTTTGATTAAATCATAATCAATAAGATCTAAGATTTGATTGGATGTTATTCCTCCTGTTGCACACATAATTGCTTTAACGTTTTTGTTGGCAAACATCGAATTCAAGTCAGAAGCTCTTTCTTTTGGACTCCCGGACGAGTAATAAGATTTTTTATACAAATTATTTCCTAATTTTATTTTAAATCCTAAATCTTCTAAGATTTTTATCCCTTCATCTATGTCTTTTTTAATATTAACAATGGGCCTCGATGGAGCAATAATGCCAATTGTATCACTCTTTTTTAATTTTTCTGGCTTTAACATAAAAATATTAAATAATTCTTATTTCTAAATATAGCATACATCAAACGATAAAATAAAACCAGAAGACAATAGTTTCTGGAAAATTATATATTTATTTTAGACGTCAACATTTTGAACAAAGACTTTATCCATTGGCAATGGTTTGGGTCATTGGTCATGATGCTTCCGTGGAAATGAAAAGATCCAGCAGCACATCCATAATCGCAAGCTCCAAGAACCGGACACTTAAGACAATTTTCGTTTTTGAATCTGGAGCGTTCTCTCCAAATTTGCATTATTTCATTGTCTTCTTCAATGGTAGACAGGTCTCCCATAAAGGCAATTCTTGCTTTTTCAAGCGCCTGGCAGGTATGAACTTCTCCTTCAGGAAATACTGTTATTTTACGACCAATTGCTCCACATCCAGAGCCGCAAATTTTGGGCCCAGAAAATCTTTCTACTTGTGAGACAAACCCGTTGTCGTATACGCCGTACTTCGAAGAGATATTATTTGCTATCCACATTGCCTTTGCTGCCCTGCTGGGATAATCTAATCTGCAATCGCCAGTTGTGGCCATCAATATATTCATATTGTAAGTTTTGATTTTGGTATGAACGCATAACCACTCAATGAACTTGGGTAGTTCGTCCATATTGTTTTCAGTAACCGTTATCATTGGGACAACATTTACTCCCAATCTCGCCATCTTTTTAATGTTACGGATTACTTTATCAAAACTTCCTTGTCCGCCTCTTGTTACCCTGCAACAATCGTGAGTTTCTTTGAACCCATCAATAGATATTTGCACCTCTATATTTTCTTTCAGTGCCAGATCAATGAACTCTTCATTTACTAGAGTGCCATTTGTATTCACTATGAATTTTAGTTGCTCCCCCAGTTTTCCTTTTTCCTGTAATTTTCTGGCATACTTGACTGATGAATTTATTACAGGCAAGTTCAATAATGGTTCCCCGCCATAGAATGTTATGGTTGCCTTATTGCTTTTCGTCAATTTTGAAAAGGTATCTATTGCCTTTATTGCTACATTTTCATTCATTGATATTGCTTTGGAAAGCGACAGACTGTTGTTATTGCTATAAAAACAGTATGTGCACCTCAAGTTACATTTTCTAGTAACTATCAAGAACAATGACTGGATCTCCGGCATCTCGAATTCTTTAATGATGCTGGTTATCAGACGATCGTCTTCTTGTTCATTGACTATCATCTTTTCTTGCACCAATTTAGTTAAGACGCTTCTATTAATTTTTTGCATGTCGATACAAAAAGATTGATTTTTGATTAGCATTTTTAAATAATTAGCGGTTTTTTTATCAACCACCATTGATTTAAAATTTAAAGAATGCCGGAGCGTGTTTCCTTTTCCGATAAAATGGGCAAATTTTGAAAGTTTATACATTACTATTCCCCTCCTTGTATTCATTGTTTCTATTATGGTCATTGATCGCGTATTCGGGGAACATTCCTATATCGTATGCTGTTTGGCACTGCGGATCTGGGGCGAAGAAGTCGTTGTACTTGGAGATAGCATGAAGTCTGCATCCTCCCCTGCAATACTTTCTTGCTAGGCAATTCCCGCATATTCCCTTCAGGCCGTCAGGATTCATATTGCGGAATTTATTCAGGACGACACTGTTTTTCCAGATATTTTTTAAGGAATCTTTTTTTAAGTCTCCGAAAATAAAACGGTCATCGCTTCCTTGTACATGGCAAAGACTGATAGTGCCGTATGGGCTTATTCCCACCATTGTCGTTCCCCACTGACATCTATTGTGAAAATCAATATCAGTAGGAACCAATGCTACATTCAACTCGATGCTGAACTTGTCCGAATTTTTCTTCCTGAGAAAATCGAAATAAAAGTCTTTAAGAAGTTTGTCGATTTCCATATAGCTGACGCCATATTCGTTGCAAGTATAAACACCCCTTCCATATTCAATTATATTAGGAAGAAGCCTGAACCCTAAGCCGAGTTCTTCTGCAACATATTCTGCAAGTTCGGGGATTTGTTTTATATTGTTCCTACTCAAGACTGTTATTACTCTGGCGGGAACATTATGCTGGCTTAACAGTTTTAATGTCGACATCGTCTTGTCGAACGATTCCGCACCTCTTATAGTGTCATGGACTTTCGCTGTCATGCCATCTAAGCTTATAGAGATTCTGAATTTTTCTCCGTAGGCACTTAGCTTCTTAATGTTATCTTCCTTGATCAGAGTACCGTTTGACTCTATCCCTACAAAATACCCTAATCTTAGAGCTCCTTCAATTAATTCAAAACAATCTTTTCTTAAGAAGATTTCGCCCCCGGTAATGTTTACATTTTCTCCTCCTAGGTGAACAGCCTGTTTCAACGTATCAATAAAGAAGCTTGCTGGTAATTCTGTCTGAAGTTGTTCATTATCCTTACGAGCGCAATGAACGCATTTTAAGTTGCATTTGCCTGTGAAGTTAATCGCAATAACTCTTAATTTTTTCATTTTTATACCTCCGATAAAAGTTAAAGGCATAATGTTTATGGTTTTATTTCATGAACAATCCTTGTTAAAGGTATTATTCATACAAAAAACCATTTAACTATGCCCTTTCACATGTCTATACCGTTGAATCTGCTAACGCAGCTCAACATTATCCGGCGCAGCAATTATAAACGGCCTTCTTTCTTTCCATCCTTGCAACTTTTTGCAAGAAAGCTCGCTTGCTTCCCATTTTTTCACCTCCTTTAATTTTTAATTTACTTCTCAGGTTTTCCTGAGTTGAAACTATAATAAACTATTGGTAAATATCTGTCAAATTTTGGCGTAAATCGAAATAGAGAAGGATCGTCCTTTTGTTGGACAAATAAACAGCGAATAGTCGTCGTGTAATAAGCAATTATCTTAAGTATTTTGAGATAATATTTATAAATTATTTTTTAGCCACGTAGCGAAATCAGCCCAAGAACCTTCGGTTGAAAATTTCTGGATTCCGTTCTCTTCGGCAATCGACTTTTTATTTTTTGAAAAAGAAACGACTGCGTCTAATGGATATTTGTAGTCCCCTTCGTATTTATTTTCTAAAATTTCACCGTGATAGTCATTTGTAAAGACATTTTGGCCGTTTTCATCAATATACACGATAGTATCTCTCAGAATTATTGTTCTATCGGCTTTACCATTCATCAACTTTAGAAAATCATCCGGCTCAAACCAATCATTTATATATTTCATATATGGTCCGGGAAATCCTTTTAAGGATGGTATTATCCAGAAGGCGTCATTTACAAACAACGGCTCTTTGATTGTCTCCCAGGCCTGCATGGCTTTTGATATTGCTATTTCAATTCCGTCATTGCTTTGAATTTCGTATATCGGCAATACCCTTTGACTTATTTCTATCCTCTGCTTTTCAAAGAAAGACTTTACAATTTCAAATTTGTGGTTGTTTTCTGTAATATAATGCATGGTTTTATTCATATCTATTGGACACCTTTTTTAAAGCGTATAACAAGATAATTATTCTTTACTATTGAATTTAAAATTGTTTGATTCTTTAAGAGTTTCGATAGTAACAACCACAGATATTTATCTTAATGCAGCGCAGTCAGCTGTTTCATTAGCATTTATGCGTCCTCCCTGAGCCAACCACTTCCCTATTTTTTGTGCTTGATAAGAAGAAATTTTTTTGCTTCCTCCTTTATGTTCATAAGTGGACAACCTTCTGATAAAAAGCTAATTGTTACTTCAATCTTATTGATTAATCCCATCTTATTTTTATTTTTCACTTCTTTCAAGAAATAATCTATTTAAAAATAAAAAAAGAGGACTAATCATGGTAGTGCAACTCTGTGCACTCCCTGTATTTGTCCCCATACTTCTCTTTCCAGGCATCATAATCTGCTTGGGTTCCGGTTGGAACCACGCCGTAAATTACCGGAGGGTCCGGAACGGTCTGGCAGCTTACCACCTGGTTATCGGGAGCCTGTACTGCGATAGACTCATCATTGTTCATCCCAATCCATACTACAGTGGCGATAATAATCGCCGCAACCATTATGGCTATGACTTTTTTGTCCATAAAATACCTCTTACCCGCTGAGACTGCAAGGTTCTATATATTTTATAGAATTATATAGCAAATATGTCAACATTGACAGAAATATATAAATAATTTATAATTATATCACCTTGCCGCAGTGTCGGAGGGTATTACAAATTATTGTAATTAAGCATATTTACATGCGAATACTCAGAAAGAAAGAAGTGATTGTGATGAAAAAAGACGATGTTGTTATTGAAGAAAACACGGAAAAGAAGGTTGAACAAACAAAGCCATTCTTAAATGGACTGGCAATATTGCTAATTTCATTAATAAGCTTTTTCTTCCCTCCCTGGTATCTACTAATCATCCCTATTTTTTTATTGGTTCTTTGGTTTATCTGGGCACCGAGCATGATCATAGGAATTTTTATACCAGAAGGTTATGCCGTTATAATTTGTAGAGGCCAAGAGAACGGTTCGTTTGTCAAAGCCATGGCAAATTATAAAGGATATGATATTGATAAAAACGGAAAAGTTATTGATGGTAATAATGTTAAGAAATGGCTTCTTGGGATAAAGTTTTTTTGGTGGCCATTTGATAGGGTTTATTCTTATACCCTTGAGTGGAAACAATACAGTCAAAACGAAGAAGTGGTTCATAGAAAAGAACGTCTTTATCGTGTTCTTCTAAAAATCTATGCTTATTTAATTGAAGTTGACGATGCAGAAGACAAAGACAAGGTTCCCCAAAAATTACGAGTTGTTGTGCCAATGCAGGTAGTTGATGTATACAAGGCTGCATTTAAAGTTCAGAATTGGTACAGAATCGTATCAAATGTTATTGTCGGAGACCTTCGAGACTTCATAAGAACTAAATCATACGAAGAGCTTATCAATTCATCTAATCAAAATTTAAATGAAATGATAGGAGGGCGACTCAAATTGTTGGCTCCCGACATAGAGAAAAACTATGGGGTGCATATTTTTTGGGATCGTGTGGCTGTCGTCCAGATAGCTACGGTCGATGAAGAGTATTCTCGAGCTACCCTACGGGCGATTATTGCTAAAAAAAACGCCGAAGCTATTACAATCGAAGCCGGAGCCGAAGCCTTCAAAAGATCAACCGAAACAATGGGCTTAGCCCTATCAATGCTTGCTAGGTTTGTTGGACAAAAAGAAGAAGATCTTTCCAGTTTTTTCAATAATAATCCAGAGGAATTCGAGAAGAAGTATGGTAAAAAATTTACCGAATGTTTAGACCTTGTTCAGAGGGCGATGGCCCTTGAAAAAGGTAGGTTTGCCGACATCAGAACTCCCAATATTGAGGGAGGAACTACTTCCGATTTGATGAGCGTAATGGTGGCTGCTAAATTACTTCCCGACGGAAGTGGTAGCAGCGGAATAAAAACAACAACCATAGAAAAAGTTGATGGAGGAGGAAAGAGAAAAGGAAGAATTTTTAAAGATGAGGCAACAAAAGAAGCTCTCAAAAATGCTGGCATACCTGTCGACCTGGAAGACAGTATATGAACCAGCTCTTTTTTTATTTCAATAATTCGTTGCCGATGCTTTTTTTGTTTTCTGCGGGTTTTTTTCTGTCTGCTTCTTGAGGAGCATCCTCTTCGTTTTGGTTAAAAATCTGTTCTTCCGCTGGGCCGATTAAACCAATGTTTTTTTCTATGGATTTACTTATTTCTTCTGCTGTTGATTTATCAGTGCCTAAATCATTTTCAATCACGACTGATAAGTCTTTGAAAGACATTTTTTTATCTATTAATTTTTCTAATATCCTCTTGAGACGCACAGATGGTAATATTTCTTCAAAAGTTTTTCCAGCATCTTTTTGTTCTATAATTTTTTCTCCAAAAATCAATTTAATAGCAGGTCTTTCGTAAAGATTTTTAACTTCCGAAAGCTTCTTTTTTAACAAAAGGTCGTTCTCTATTAGAGAATCTTCAAGGCCGTGCCCAATCATCACTTTTTCGATGTAAGATATCGTCCAATTATTCAGCGCCATATTAAGAATTATTAGCTATTTCGTTTGCTAATTTTAAACCTCTTTCCACATTTATTCTTGCAGCATCTTTTTGTTCTTGAGTCGCATTCGGATCGTTTATAATATTACCCTGCGTTGTTAAATAGTTAGCAAATTGATTATTATTCCTACCCACAGAGCTTTCTTTCAATGCTCTTCTTTGTTCTTCTGACCCTTCCTTCATTATATTTACAGCCTGTTTGGATCCTAAGTTTTGTAAAATTATAGGGTTATTTTCAATAGCTTCGGCAGTTATTTTTTCTCTGGCTTCCTTAGCACTAACCTTTCTTATGGATTTCCCTATATCATCTATTTTGCTTCGCTGCACCATGTTGGACAATCCATTGGCCCCACCGATTAAATTCTGATTACCCGAAGCGTGCATATACGCTGCAACCTTGTGTTTCTCTTCTCCGTTGGCAATAACAGAATTAATTCTTCTTTGATACTCTGCTTGATTGTTAACGCCGCCCTTTAAGAATTTAGAGGTATCTTTTTCGATTAATTCCTTTTCTATTTTTTGTCTATCTTCAAATTTATAATTTTTCCAACTAGCATTATAATTATCAAAATCTCCTTTATTTTTTTCTGCATCTAAAGGAGCCACCACCTTAAGATCTGCGGCTATTTCTCTCCCTCTTCTTTTCCATTCGCCGACTTTTTGTCTTCCCGCTTCTCTATCTTCTTTGCTAAATACCGATAATGGTTGTGGTAAGTTTGATTGATCCATTGCAACAACACCAGCCATTCCTTCAGCCCCTTCTTTTATATATGATCCAGCGGCCCCTACTCTTCCTTCAGCCCAAGATCCGGTTCCTTTGACTTTTTCCTTTCCCCATCCTATTGCCCTACCTCCAGTAGCGGCCCACGCTCCTGTTGCCATTCCGCCAACAAATGATCCGACTTGTCCGCCGGAAGATATAGTTATCATAAATCCGACAATTAAGAAAATGAAAGGAGAAAAACATCCCAAAAGTACGCTGAATATATTTTTTGAGGTAACGGCTGTCTCTACTATTTTTGTTCCTGCCTCAGCCAGCATCATGTTGGAAAGATAGATTGACATGGCTGCCGGAATTCCGATGACGCACCACTGAATAAAACTTTCCCACCAGTCGTCCCAATAAGTTACGCTAGGAAATATTTTCTTAATATATTTTGATTGAGGAAATACTTTTGTGGCAAAAGCTATTGGAGAAATAATGACTAGTATCCACAGAATAAAAGATCTTGCTAAAAATAGTAGTGCGTATAAAAAATAGACAACTGTTGCAACGACAACAAACAACGCGATTACAGCCAGATAACCTAATTTTGCTGCTACGTCTCCCGCCGAATCACTCATGTTATTAAAGATTTTGTTAAAAATATCATAACTATTAGCGATTCCTCCCGTAATCATAGATTTCATTATTATATTTGATCCAGTAATAATGAAGTCGCAAATTACTGGAGTGAAGTTTATTAACAAAGCTATAGCTATAAAGTTAAGCAAGGTTTTTTTAGCTTGATTTTCCTGATATCCTAAGATTATGCTTATTGCTATAATTACCAATCCTATCACCAGGGTGGCATTAGCTACGTTTCTTACTATTGTCCAGCCTATATATACATAATTATTATCGTTAGAGGTGTATCCTATGTCTAAAAATTCATCACTTGTCGCGTAATTAAGAACCGCGGAACCAAACTGTAACAATGTAAGGGTAAATGCTTTAGCCATTTCAGTGACAGCATGCATTATTCCATTTGATATGGCATCAATAGGGTCAGTTACAATATTTACATAATCAGTAGACTCGACATATTTAGCAGCTTCACTAGCGACTAAAAGAGGTACTCCAAATATCGGAATCGCCAATAGTTGTATGGGCGAGGTATTTGATTCTGTTGTCTCTGCTGCCATAGCCACATTAAGTAATGGAGAAATAATAAAAGAAATAGCTATGATTGCGAGCAGTAATTTTTTATTTAATGATATAATTTTCATATTATATACATTATATAGTATTTTAAAAAAATATTAAATAGTTTGTAAAAATAAAAAAGATGGGGCTATTTTTGGTATTTGTCATAATGTCTCTCGTAGCATGATTCATACCTTGCCCCATACTCTTCTTCCCAGGCATTGTAGTCTTCCTGGGTTCCCGTCGGTGCCACTCCAAAAGTTACTGGAGGGTCCGGAACGGCTTGGCAGCTCAGTACTGCCTCATTGTTCTCGGGAGCCTGCACTTCGACAGGCTGACCATTGTTCGACATTACAATCCATGCCGCGGCGATAATAACCACCGCAATTATTACAGTCAGTTTCTTGTCCATAAGAACCTCTTCCTTACTGTCTTCCCGAGACTGCAAGGTTCTATATATATTATAGAATTATATATTAAATATGTCAACATTGCTGTACACATAGCAATAAAGTATAATTAAATCATATGTTCGACATTAAATTCACGCCCGAAGCCTTTTTCATGCTTCCTATTGCTATAGGACTTGATGTGATAGGAATTATTCTCGTTTGTTTCGGTTTGGATGACTTTGGGATAACCGACGTGATAGGAATTACCACCATAAACATGTGGCTTATAATGAGAAATAAGAAGCCGAGAAACGATTTAGGCAAAAAAGGAGCGATTAGTAGTATTCAGAAGGCCTTTACTGGAAAATCGACCAAATTTTTCCTTCCTTTGTTTGGAGAATTGATTCCTTATTTAGGAGTTCTTCCTTTTTGGACATTGTCGGTATATTTTAATTTAGTTGACACAGAATAAAATGAATTTTGCCGAACTAATAATATATCTTTTCAATCTGGGAGTGGCGATGGGAGCCGTACTTGCCTTTATCGCCATTGCGTATAACGGGATGAAGCTTTTGAATTCTACTGGCAATCCCCCATCAATATCTGAAGCTAAAAAAAACATAATCAATTCTCTTCTCGGCTTGGCTGTTCTTTTGGTTTCATATCTTCTTTTAACAACAATCAATCCAAGCATAGTCGAATTGCAGAATATTTCTTTGGGCGGAGTTACCATCAGCATCCCCGTTATTACTCCGGGAACAACGACTAAAAGCTTGGAATCAGTTCCCTTTGAAGAACTTCCGATAGGAACGATAACGGAAGATATTCTGGCCGGAACCTCTTCCACCAGAAACGCTCTTCCTTGCTATGAATACGAGCACAAATACAAAGATTCGGAGGGAAGAATAATTATTGGCAATACGGTAGATCAGAATGGAGATGGGAAAATAGACGAAAGCGACATTCTTCTTGATAAAGATCCTTTTTATTGCATGAAATTGTTAAGCGATGCAGTACAAAAAAAGACAGAAATTCATTTAAATAAATTGATAGACGATTTGGATAAATTAATGAAAGCCGGCTGTAAGTGTTCCGGAGATTCTTGTTATTATTCATACAGTCCTTTTTCTTCGTCTGGCCAAGTGTTTGGCGGATATGGAAGATCATGTAGTACTTGTACCACTTATTGTCAGAATTGTTGCGGTTCTTCAACCGGATGCCCTTCAGCCCCGGGAAACCCCTCTACAGATATGGGAGGATATATTCAATACAAACACGACCCTTGTTCCAATAGAAAAGAAATTGACTGCAAGAGACAGGAAATAAAGCAATTATTGGATGGAGCCAAGCCCGATGGAATTTGTTACGATAAAGATTTTATCAAGGAAGAGGCCCCGGGAAATCTATTTACCATAAAACAGGGGCTTGAAAGAATGCTCGCTTTTAAGGCTTATTTTGTCGAAACGACAAAAGACTTGGTTGATGCCGAATTAAAAACAAAGCAACCGACAGGGCAAAGGATAACCTTGGCCGAATTTTATAAAGTCGATAGCGAAGAATCTGAAAAATTAATAACGAAATCACAATACGGCAATTACAATATTTTCAGATATTGTTCAGAATACGAATGTGCCAAAACGGTAGAAGTTGATGGAAAGAAAGTTTGTGTCGAGGGAATCCTGAATGACGGCAAGAGAGTTTGTAAGGTAAAAAATGGAGTCGAACAGTATTTCTATGACGGAGATCCAGTCACCTTCTATTTTTATTCTCCCTACAGTTATGAATATACAAAAAAAGAGGCACTACTTTCAACCAATAAATGCTCTATTTTTGACCAAAATAACACCAAGGGAGTATATAGTGGTGTTATTCCAATCGGAGAGGTTGTTGACCAGACCGAGGAGTGGGGCAACGAAGTCGCCAGCAGAGTTCAAGGAGTTATTGATGAAATTCAAAATATATACGATACCGGAACGGCAATATCCGATTTGCCTCAAAACTGCAACTGCAGCAATTGTGCGCACAAGGCAAGTAATTGTTGTTATAGTCCGGCTTGTGGTTGTGAGGAGGGGCCCTGTTGTGGCTCTTGGAGTATCAATTCTTGTTATGAATGCGAACCGTCTATGCGCAAATGTTCATCTGGTTCAAATGGAGTGTGTTACAGTTATGAGAGAAGGTCTTATCAAGGATGTTCATCTTTTTGTGGTCCGGAACCCGATGAAGATGAGGCGGCAGATGATTACTGGGTTTGTCCTTATGTGAATTTTTGCACTTTAGTCAGAAAAATATACGTAGCACAAAATATATCCTCTTCCTGTTTTGAAAAATCGGACGATAAAGACGAACAAGCGATAAGAGATAATAATTTAAATGAAACAGGATATTTACAGAGAATGGAAGCAAAAGAGAATATTTTAATGAGTATATCTAAGACGGAAATTAAGGATGATAAAGAGTATGAAGAGGGCGAAGCAGTTGATTTGACCAAGAAAGTCTGCGATAACTGGCTTCAATATGATACCAAAGAGCTTACCTGTAACGGAGGCTTAAGCAAGGGAGAAACCGTAACTAACAGATTCACATTGTTAGAGAAGCTTAATTTTTCCAGAACAAGGATGAACGGATGCGTTACCGGATTCGGAGAGCCATATAAGCAATCATCGACCCAGTCGAGAATTTTTACCTGTCTTGAGGGGATAAACTTAGTCAAAATTGATAACTTAGAGACAGGAACTATCTTTCCCTATCCCAACACAAACAGTTTAGGTTTCTATAATTGCTATCCGTACAATCGTTCCGACTTGACCGCCGATCAGAAGACTAAATGTTTTGAGAACCCAGATCGCTACGGAGACAGCTCCAATCCTGGCTGTCAGATGGAGCTTATGACATACATGGACAATTATTATTGTTGTGAGTAAAATAAAGTTATGAAAAACAAAGCATTAATTTTAACAGCCGCTTTGCTTCTCCTTATTTCAGGAGTGTTTCCCGTATTTGCAGCCGATGGCACTGAATTGATCGCCGGGATTCCCAAGAACGCTTCTTCAGCCGAAGTCATTTCCTATATTTTCAACCTACTTGTCGCCATCGGATCCTTTATCGCCGTAGTCATAGTTATAATGGCCGGAATTGAATGGATGACCTCCGAAGGGAACCCGAGCAAGGTTGAAGGAGCTAAAGACAAGATTAAAAACACTCTTTTGGGAGTGGCGGTTCTGATAGGAAGCTATTTGATTTTAGGGGCGATAAATCCCAGCCTGACGACGATAAAAATCAATAACTTATCCTGCTCCAATGGAATAATCGTGGTCAAGGCGGGAACCGACGGTTCGGCATCAAAACAAGTCTGTATTGCCGATTCAACTCCCTCCATTGGATATACGATTGAAAGCACCGGAGAATGGAATTTCCCGGCCGATACCCTCTTGGCGGTTTATACCTACAGCGAAGAAAAATATACCGGAACGAAAACCGAATATTCTTGCGAGAATGGAGGATGCAGCGGAAGTTTTGGTAATATCGCCGGTGCCAAATCAATATATTTTTTAAGAAATGATCCCGGCTTTTATCTATTCGATCAAACTAATTTTAAAACCTCGGCAAAGCCATATCCTTATCATATATCAAAAAGCTCTCCAGATTTGGGAGAATTCAGCAATTTTACCGGATCAATCAAGAAAGTTGATCCGAATCCCGCCGTTGATAATTCTGCTTATTTGGGAATCGGGTTTACCGACCCCAATTATACCGGGGCCTGCACTTTCATCGGGGAAAACATCAGCAATATGAACGGTCCCGCTACCGAGAAATACACCTCCCCCATCCAGACCAATTCCATGTCTTCTATGATCGTAAACAAGGGATATCTCGGAACCAACTCTTTTTCTCCTGACAAAGGAACCATCATTCTTTACAGTGGTGCTGATTGCGGAGAATCGAGTTCTTCCTCTACAGAAATAAAAATGTGCGCGATCAATATCTTCGGGGTTCAAAAGAATATCAAAGATCAATGCCCTTCTTGGGATAATGGTGACGAAGTGATGTCTCTGTGGATTTCCGGGCCTATCGGAATAGCCCTGAGCACAACCGAAAAAGGAACCGGCCCGTACGGCAAATGCCGTTATTTCGACTTGTCTATGATGCAGGGAACCTGCGAGGACATTAGAAAATATTCCGACATCTTCAATCCTTCAGGAGGAATAAAGCCGAAATCTTTCATAACCATTGAAGCTCAGGTCAAATAAATGGAAAAAAGAAAGTTGACATCTTTGGCGATATTAGCGGGGATGCTTGTCCTCTTCCCTGTTTTTGCCGCTGAAACGACATCCGGTCTTCCAACGGGAGCCACCGCCGCTCAATTGATAGTATATTTTTTTGATTTGGGTATGGGGCTCGGCGGGCTTTTCGCGGTCATCATGTTCATTCTTGCCGGAATGGAATTTATGTCGGCCAGAGGAGATCCGAACAAGATAGACGAAGCCAAAAAGAGAATCAGGAATGCTCTATTGGGAGTGGTTATTCTTCTGGGATCTTTTATTTTGTTGAATACCATCAATCCGGAACTGGCCTCGATTAAGATAAACAATTTGAGCCAGGAAACACCGGCGGAAACACCGGAACAGCAAGCAGTTGATATATCAGGAGTTTACCTGTATAAATCCGACGGCCAGGTGCTTTTTATCAGGGACACCGTGCCGAGCTTGGCTAACTTCAGCTTTCAGTCCCAAACCGCTTCAATCAAGATAGTTAACCACAAAGACTACAATTACGGAGCGATTCTTTTTTCAGACGGAGACCTCAGAGGAAGCTGCTCATATGTTTTAAGCAGTATAAGCGATTTGAACTCCGCCAGTGGCAATGAAAACAATCCTCCCATCGGAGGTAATCTTTCCTCCGTCCAGATTTTTAAAACATTGAGCGGAACCCCGACCATTATGATATTTAATACGGTTAATTGCGATAAAAGGAGTGAAGAGTATGGAAAAGTAGAAGAAAGCACCAGCGTTTGTACTATAACGGGAAGGAGTGGATTCGAGGATATAAAAACAGCCTGTCCCAACTTTAAAGGTAGTATTGTTTCAATCAGGGCGACTACAGATACGGGAGTTCTTTTGAAGTCAGCCAACAAGGATGCTACCGGGAAATGTCAATTTTTCGTTGCCGGGAATTCCCAATGCATCAATACTGTAAAAGAAAGCTATGTTTATACTCGTGATTCAAATAGTACTAATCTGCCAGGCTCTTTTATGCTCTTCCCCTTATACACCAAATGAAAATAATTTTAGCCTCAACTTCTCCTCGTCGAAAAGAGCTCTTAAATAAAACAGGGCTGGTTTTTGAAACCAAAGAAAGCGGATACGATGAAGAAATGCATTTGCAGATGAGTCCAGAAGAATTATCCGAACACCTGTCTTTTAATAAAGCCAAGGCGGTATTTGAAAACAACAAAGATGCGATAGTCATCGCCGCCGACACCTTTATCGTTTTTAACGGTAAATATATAGGCAAGCCGAAAACAAAAGAAGAAGCCAGAGACATGCTTAAGATGCTAAGCGGTCAAGAGCACGAGATAATAACCGGAGTGACTGTCATGAGCAGCAATAAAACAGTTTCTTTTAATAGCAAAGCCAAGGTCTATATGAAAAAGCTTTCTTCTGAAATAATAGATAATTATATAAAAACAGGCGAACCGATGGACAAGGCCGGAGCATATGCCATCCAAGAAAAGGGAGCCGTCTTGATTGAAAAAATAGACGGAGACTTTTTCGGAGCGGTCGGTCTTCCCATTGGCAGGCTTTCGGAAGAGCTTAAGAGTTTCGGGATAAATGTTTTGTAAGGTTAATCCACTGTTCAACAGACAAAACCTCTGCCCTCTCCCCCGGCTTAAGATTATTATCGCTAAGCCATTTTTTTATCATTTCTCTGTCTATTCCCAATTCAGCGGATAGATTACCGATTAATTGTTTTCTCGGATGAGAAAATCCGGCCTTGACTGTTTTAAAGAATTGTTCATCTTTTTTAATTCCTTTCGGCGTTATCCGTATCAATACGCTGTCTACCTTAGGAGAAGGAACAAAACAACCCCGAGGAATAGTCATTAATATTTTGGGAGAAGCATAATACTGGACAGCGACGGAAAGAATAGACATGTTTCCCGGCTTAGAACAAATTCTCTCCCCCACCTCCTTCTGGATTATTAAAAAGATATCTTCGGGAAGATTTTTAATTTCCAATAAGTTCCTTATTAGAAAAGAAGTCAGGTAATATGGAATATTGGCGACGACTTTGTATTTTTTAATTCCGGGAACATTAAGTTTTTCGTCTTTAAAAGAAGAAAGAATATCGTCGTTGATAATCTTAACATTCTTAATGCCATTTTCTTTTAAAATAGCATTCAAGGAAGAAACCATCTCTCTGTCTGCTTCCACGCAAACAATTTTTTTAACCTTATTGACCATTTCTAAAGTTAAAGCTCCCAGTCCCGGCCCTATTTCCAGAATCGTATCTTTCTTGTTAATGCCTGAAAACTCCACTATTTTCCTAATCTGGTTCTTGTCTTTTAAGAGATTTTGGCCGAGTGATTTTTTAAGTTTAACCAACGGCATTTGTTATTTTATTAATACAACTTTTGCTTCCTCAAGGAATTTAGTCGCTATGTTTACTAACTTTTCAGCATCATTTTTACTGAAATCGCCATAATAGTCGGCATTCTCTCTGAGGGATTTTCCCAATTGCAATGCTTCTAAAAATTCGAAACTCAATATCCCCTTTTCGACATATAAGCTTCTTATCGCTTCGATTAAACAAAAATGGCTCTTTTCGCGATAACCTTGGGCATAAAGGAGAGCTCTCGCCGTATGAAACATTGAGTAATAAGATTGAATGGTTGACCACTTGTAGTTGTCACCTAAAAGACTGTCTTTTGAAAAAGATAAATCGCTTTCGGACAGTTCAAGCTCTTTAGGCACTAAGGTTTCAGCTTTTTCAAGTTTTACGATTTTATCCCGTTCAAGGCATTTTTTGAATTCGCTATTTTCCATAGTTTTCCCAGATTAATTTACCTTTTTCTATTTCTTGAAAGAAAAGAGGTTTTTGGTCGTTTACGACAAGCATTTCCTTCGGTGTTTTCACTATCAATTGTATTTTGTCTTTAAATTGCGAAGAATTGATTATTTCCCTTATCTTATCAACATTATTCCCTTGCACAAAAAGGTCTATATCGCTTTCAGTGGTATTGGTTCCTTTGGCGCTTGAACCGAAAAGAATGATTTTTTGGCTTTCAGGCTTTAATTTTTCAATTAGCGAATATATTGATAAAAGATTTTGCAATATTTTCAGTTCTTTAATAACCATATGATCGGTGCCAGCACTATATAAAGAAGTGCGACCGACTTTTCTTTTTTTGACAATTCCCTCTTCAGACAGCGAGTGCAATGCCAAATTGACCGAAGACCTTTTCATTTCCGTTAAGTCTCCTATTTCTTTTTCCGTGTATTCTTTGTCTGCATTAGTAGACAAGAATTTTATTACCTTCTGCTCAATGGTAAAGAATAGTTGTTTTGGTAGGTTTTTCATATTCCATTATATTGGATATATTTCCATTATATTGGAATATAGATTTTTGTCAATTAGGCGGTATTTTTATAAAAATGTTTCCACTAAAGACAAAACCTCTGCCCTTCCCCCGGCTTAAGGTTGTTATCGCTAGCCATTTTTTAATTATCTCTCTATATCAGATAAATCTTCAAGTCAAGTTTAATAAATATCAGATAAATCTTCAAGTCAAAAATAGGATCAATTTGGGGAAAAACTACCTTGACTTATCTCTATATGGGACTAAAATATATAGTATCCAGACTGAAAGCCTGGAATTAAGAACTGACTTAATCTATAGGATTTTTAACAGAAACCCTGTAACTAGACTATTCTTATCAAAGCTAAACTTACAACTATCATCAATAAATTAGGCAAAAAAAGGCTATTTTTGGCTTTTTTCGCTGTTTTCTGTATCTGGGGCATGATTCCCGCAATTCACGGTGAATCAAGCGCGGAACAGGGCATTTCCAGCCTCCAGAACAGCTTTTTAAGCATTGATTCGGCCTTTCAGCCGATTACCAACAATTTGATTCTTCAGCAAGGAAATATTTTGTCCGCCTTGCCTTCTCCCCTCTTTGTCTCTTCTCAGACTTTGGGATCATTGTTTGACGAAGAAACGGACAGCAAAGACATTATTAAGCACGTGGTCGCGAAAGGAGAAACCCTGTCAACCATCGCCGACGAATACAATATATCAGTTGAGACCATTCTCTTGGCCAACGAATTGGACAGTACCAAAATCCAAGTCGGCCAGGAGCTTTTAATTTTACCGGTCAACGGAATCATCCACATGGTGGAGAAAGGAGAAAGTATCAATAGTATTGCCAAGAAGTATAATGCCAAGAGAGACGAAGTAATCAGCTATAACGACCTTTCTTCGGAAGGAACGGTGTATATCGGAGACGTTTTGATTGTTCCCAACGGAAAGATGCCCAAACAGGTTGTTCCTTCGACCAGTACCGGTTCAAGCTATGCCCAAATTACCCTCCCCAACTCCTACTTCATCGTTCCGACGATGGGAACGGTTACTCAGGGAGCCCACTATTCATATACCTCAAACGGCAAGGCCTATTATACCGCCATTGATATTTCCAATGCCATCGGAACACCAGTTGTGGCTGCGGCCGGAGGAACGGTCCAGATTGCCAAGAACAGATGGCCCTATGGCAACTACATCACCATTCTTCATCCCAACGGAATTGTCTCCCTCTACGCCCATTTAAGCTTCTTTGGCAAAGGAATAGATGCCGGGACGCAGGTTTCCCAGGGCCAGATTATCGGATACATGGGCAATACCGGAAGGACGGTAAGGGGTACGGGCGGAACAGGTTCACATCTTCACTTCGAAACCAGAGGAGCTTCTAATCCTCTAACTGCTTTATTCGGCAGAGGAAGCAAAATATCATACTAAAAAACAGCTGAACGGAGGTTCAGTTTTTTGATACAAATATGGAAAATTACGCCACTAAGTTTATAGGGAAAGATGTAAAAATAGAAATAGATAGAGTAATTAATTCAAAACATCCCGAACACGGATTTATTTATGAAGTTAATTACGGTTTTGTTCCCGGAACCGTTGCTCCTGATGGTGAAGAAATCGATGCCTATCTGTTAATGGTTGGAGAGCCGGTTGAATCATTTAGGGGTAAATGCGTGGCTATTGTCCATCGCTTGGAAGAAGATGATGATAAATTGGTGGTCATTCCCAATAACATTAAAAATATCTCCGACGAAAAAATTTTGAAAATGGTTAACTTTCAAGAAAAGTTTTTCACTATTGAAATAATGAGGAAATAAAAAAGAAGGGCTATTCCCCTTCTTCTTCGCAATCACACTCTTCGCAATCGAGACAAGTTTTGGCTTCGGGCAAAGCAATTAATCTTTCTTCGGGAATCTCGCAGTCGCATTCACAATTGTCGCACTTCCCGTATGTTCCCTCTTCTATCTTCTTTAAGGCGAGATTTACGTCCCTTAGGCTTTCTTCCAAAGAGTGTTCAACCGGTAAAAGGTTTTCGTATTCTTCCACTTCATCCACCTTATCCTCGGGAGAGACATTCATCTCCGGAAATTTGGTTTGATAATCATCCCCTTCCCCTTTTTCGGTGAAGGTTTTTAATTCTTCTTCAAGCGTCCGTTTCTTTTTCAACAAGTCCTGTTTTCTTTGTTCGATGAATTCTGGTGTCATATGATGTTTGTCATCTTTAAAAGACCAAAAACAACCAATAACAGTATTAATACTATCACCGTCCTTACCAATGATTTGGAAAGAGGGGTTGGTTTTTTGGTCATGCTAATTATTTTATCTTTTCTTCTATCTCGGTTAATTCGGCTTTTATCTGCTTTACCTGGGCAGCCACTTCCTGGTATTTTTCTTTAATGAGCTTTCTTTTTTCTTCAAGGTCGCCCATCTTGTCTTCCACGTCCCAGCGATCCTTTTCCAGTTGTCGCCTGTTTTCTTCAATGGTTCTTCTTCTGGTTTCGATATCCCTTAAGATGACCTCGTCTTTGGCTTCGGCCTGTCTTCTTTCCAGTATTTTGATTTCGTCTTCGACCGCCTTTTCCCTCATCTTTATATCATTCAAGCCCTTATCCGACTTGTCTTTGAGCTTGGTGTTTTCAAACATCTCCCTTTTGATTTTTTCTATCTCCCCTTCCAAAGGCTCCAATCTTTTCAACAGGTCCTGCTTGGTTTGGCCGAGGATGATTCGATCTCTGTCTCTTCTCAGTATTTCCAACTCCTGGTTGATTTCTTTTTCCTTAACCAAAACTTTTTCGGAATTTAATTCGCATTCTCTCATCTGCAGCCTCAAAGATTTTATCTCGTCTTCTTTTTCGTCCTTTTCTTTTTCAATGGTGTTTCTGTCGTCTTCAACCTTCCATCTTTCTTTTTCAGTTCCCCTCTTTTCTTCCGGACTTTGGGCTATCGACTCTTTGGCTTCCAAGTCTTTCTTTATTTCATCAACTTTGGCCTTTCTTTCGAGAATCAAATCCAATTTCTTTTTGATGTTGTTTATCTCCTCATCGATTTCCATTCTTCTTTTTTCGAAGGGAGCTTTTTCTTCGGTCACCTTTTTTAATTTTTCTTCCAGTTCGAAAGTCGTTTCGGCAATCTTTTCCAATTTCACCTCGTTCTCGTCTATTTTTTTCAATTCCTCGTTTTCTTTTTCCTTGGCTGCCTCTGCCAGTCCCAATTCTTCGGCAGTGGGAATCTTTTCCGTTTCAGCTTCTTCCAGTCCCAGCTCTTTCGCACTCGGCAATTTTTCTTCAACCGGCAATAAGTCGGGAACTTTTTCTTCTATTTTTATTTCTTCCGGCATCGGTTCCGGCTCGGGAATGGTTTCCGGTTCCGGTTCTTCTTGAGGGATTTCCATAAAACCAAATTCCGGCTTGGGAGCTACTTCCTCGATGGGAGCGATTTCCGGTTCGGCAAAAATAGCCTCGCTCTGTTTAACGGGCTCTTCTTTGAGCACTTTTTCTTTAATATGGTCTTCGCTTTCTTTGGTTGAAAGGGCCAGTTCGTATGCCAAATCTTCGGCTTTCTTTCTTTCTTCTTCAACAGATTCTCCTTTGTCCATTTCGGGAGCGCAAACCTCGGAAGTTATTTCTCCTTCTTCATTTTTTTTCCCGACAAAGCATTGAGTTAAATCAACCGATTCCTCTTCCCGAGGGTAAATCAGGATTCCTTCGGCCTCCTGCATGTCTTTCCTCATTGTCCTGATTTTTTCTTTGTCTAAAAGGAGTTCTTCCATGATGTGGGAATGAGTTAATAAACGAAAAGGCGAAAATCAATTGAAACTATTTCCTCGCCTCTTTTAATGATAGATTAATCCTGCCCTGTTCGTCAATAGAGATGACTTTTACCATAACGGTATCTCCGATGTTAACCACGTCGGTTACCTTGTTGACCCTCTCTTTAGACAATTGTGAAATGTGAATCATGCCTTCCTTGCCCGGAAGAATTTCGGCAAAGGCACCGAACTCAAGAATTCTTTTCACTTTTCCCTGGTAGATCTCCCCCACCGCAACCTCTTTGGTCAAATTGGTGACCCAGTCCAAAGCTTTCTTGGCTTTTTCTTCGTTGTCAGCGGTGATGTACACTTCTCCGGTGTCTTCAATATCAATCAAGACATCGCATTCGTCGATGATTTCATTGATAATCTTTCCGCCGGTTCCGATAACATCTCCGATCTGGTCGGGTCTGATTTTAATAATGTAGATTCTCGGAGCATTGGGAGAAAGTTCTTTCCTCGGTTCGGGAATAGTAGCCAGCATCTTTTGGAGTATCTGCATTCTGGCTTTTTTGGATTGTTCCAAGGTTTCTTTTATTATCTTCTGGGTAATTCCCCTTACCTTCAAGTCCATTTGTAGGGCGGTAATGCCGTAGTCGGTTCCGGTGGCTTTGAAGTCCATGTCTCCGTAGTGGTCTTCTTCTCCCTGGACATCGGTTAAGATGAGATACTTTTTGTCTTCGGTGGTTTTAGAGTCGTTCATTTCCATCATTAAGCCCATGGCGATTCCGGAAACGGGTTTTTTAATCGGAACACCTCCGTCCATCAAAGCCAAACAAGCGGCGCAGGTCGAGGCCATTGAGGAAGATCCGTTAGAGCACAAAACCTCGGAAACAACCCTGACCGTGTACGGGAATTTTTCAGCTTCGGGCAACATGCTGCGCAAAGCTTTTTCTCCGAGCATGCCGTGGCCGATTTCTCTTCTGCCCGGTCCTCTCATCATTCCCGTCTCTCCGACGCAAGAAGGAGGAAAGTTGTAGTGGTGCATGAATCTCTTTTTTCCGTCCAATTCCATTTCTTCATATATTTTCTGGTCTCCCGGAGAGCCCAAAGTTAAAACAGAAAGGACTCTGGTTTCGCCTCGGCAGAACAATCCTGTTCCGTGGACTCTTGGAAGCATGCCAACCTCGCAAGAGATGTCTCTTAATTGGTCATATTTCCTTCCATCGAATCTGATTCCTTTTTCAATCACGCTTTCGTGGATAAGCTTTTCGGTTTCCCTTTCGAAATAAGCAAAGCCGTATTTTGTTTTTGTCGGATTCTCGTGTTTTTTCAATATCTCGGCCAACTCTTCCCTGATTTTGTGCAAATCTTCTTCGCTGTCTTTCTTCAAGAGTTTTTCGATTTTTCCTTTCAATATTTCGTTGACTTCTTTTTCCACTTCTTCGTCTTTTTCCATTGTTGAGGGCACTATCTTTTCTTTGCCCATTTCTTTGACGATATTTTCTTCGAAGTCAAGAAGGTCTTTGTGGTATTTGTTGGCCAATTCAACGGCTTTTACCACCTCTTCTTCGGTTATTTCTTTCATTCCGGCTTCAATCATATTAATCAAGACTTCTTTTTTTGATTCTGATTTCAATCCGGACAATAATAAATCAAGAGAACCTTTTTCTCTTTCTTCGAATGTCGGGAAAGCAACCATTCTGTTATCCCTCATTCCGATTCTGACTGGAGCAACCGGTCCGTCCCAAGGAATATCTGATGTTGAAAGGACAATTGAAGCGGCAAGCAAGCCCAAACAGGCCAAGTCGCTTTTCTTATCCCAAGACAAGCAAGTGACGATAACCTGCACTTCCCTTCTGAAGTTCTGAGGGAACAACGGTCTGACCGCGCGGTCGATTAATCTGCCCGTTAAAATAGATTGTTCAGAAGGCCTTCCTTCTCTCTTTAAGAATCGGGAACCTAAAATTCTTCCAACGGCGTAGAAGCGTTCTTCATAGGCGACGGTTAAAGGAAAAAAATCGATTCCCTCGATTTCATTCTTGCTCATGACGGCTGTCGCCATGAGAACTGTTTCCCCCATTTTTATAAAAATAGAACTGTTCGCTCTTTCGGCGAGATTTTTGAATTGAACTTCCAACTCCTGACCGTCAATGTTTAATTTAAAAGATTTATTCTCCATGACTATGCTTTTAATCCGGCGTTCTTAACGGCTTCTTTGTATCCTTTCTCATCTGTTCTTTCAAGGAATTTCAAAAGCTTTCTTCTTTTAGCAACCATTTTCAAGAGTCCCCTCTTCGAGCTGACATCTTTTTTATGTTTTTTCAAGTGGTTTAAAAGTTTTTCTATTTCTTCACTCAATAAAGATATCTGGACTGAAGCTGAGCCGGTATCTGTTTCGTGAATTTTGTTTTTGCCGATTATTTCGGTCTTTTCTGCTGTTGTTAACATATGTTTGTATTATTACTGTGTATATCTCGGGTGCCCCGTGAGGGATTCGAACCCACGACCTTGAAGTTAAGAGCTTCCTGCTCTACCAGCTGAGCTAACGGGGCAAACATTACTGGCCAAAAAACTTTAACGTCCATGCCTGTCCTCCCAAGAATTGGATGAAGCTTTTGACAATAGCCCAGGAGAGATAAATTATTATCAATCCTATGCCGATGGTCATAATGGCATTTTTCCCTTGAGCGAATTTGCCCGGGTCTCCGCCTGAGGTCATCATGGTAATCGCGGCCATAACTATTCCGAAGACGGCCAAAACCGGAACGATGTACTGTAAAACATAATTAATCACATTGCCTAGAGTCACAAAAATATCGTTAAAGGTGCAGGCCGGTTGTCCTTCGTTGCCGCACTGGACCAGTCCTTCAGCAGCCAAAACCGAGGAAAAACCCAAAAACAAAAAAAGCAGTGAAGCAAAGATTAGTCTTTTTGTCTTTGTTCTAAGCATGTTAATTGACTTTGTTATGTGTTTGGAGTATATACTGTTTTTTAGAAAAAATCAAGCTGCCTGGTGCCCCCGGCAAGATTCGAACTCGCACCACTGGTTCCGAAGACCAGCACTCTATCCGTTGAGCTACGGGGGCTTTCTACTTCTTCTTTATCTTCAATCGTATCGGCGGAACGGTATCTTGGTCGAAAATAAGGCGGTTTTCCATCAATTCCCTGTATTCGGGATTATTCATTAAATCTTTGATCGGGCTCAATCTTTTGATTAAGACCGGAATTAAGGAAATTAACATCAATAATCCGGCCATCTCATATCCTTTAAAAGAAAAGGAGAAAATGACGCCGGTTAGGAACGATAAAAGTGTTCCGATTGAAGCAGTCCAGATTATAGTAAATAATAGGCAAGGAATCAAGGAGATAATCAAGACCTTGGGAGAAATGACCAAGAGAGCTCCGATTAAAGCAGCCAATCCCCGGCCGCCTTTTAATCTTAAAAAGATGGACCAGTTGTGTCCGGCCACGGCCAAGACCCCGCAAAATATTTGGAATAGCTCGGAATAGCCGAAATATCTGGCCAGATAGACGGCAAGGAACCCTTTGCCGACATCAAAGATGAAGGTGAAGACACCTTGCCACAAACCGACATTCTTAAAAACATTACTCCCGGAATTCTTTTTCCATCCTATTTCCATCAGGTTCTTTTTGGTTGTATATTTGGTAATCAAATATCCGAAAGGAATGGAACCAAGAAGATAGGCAAGGATTAAAAGAAGAATGGCTTTAATCATTTAAGTATTTTTTATTGTTCATTTTTTCAAGTTGGTCGGAAATCCTGTCTTTGTGGGCATAGATTACCAGAATCATTGATAACAAAACAGGATAGAAAAGAACAGGAGCATAGAAATAGACCCACAAAACAACAAAAGCTTCACCGATGACTCTTCCGATTATTTGCTCGGAAACAGCATGCTTTAATAATTTTTTATTCATCTTGCCGCCCGCCAACAATTCGAATAAAACCATAAAGGTAATAATTATAACGATGGCACCGATGAAGACTCTCCAGTCAAGATATAGAAGTACCCCGCCCAAAGAGGCCGCTCCCCTGCCGCCTTTGAAATTAAGCATGATTGAGTAGTTGTGTCCCAGAACAGCAAAGAATGATCCGAGAGTCGTCGCTAAAATAAAATTGTCGGGGATAAACAGATTGGCGAGATAAACGGCCAAAATGGCTTTTGATGCATCTAAAAGAAAAGCGATTAAGAATGAAATGAATCCAAATACCTTCCCTTTTTTAGAGGCCAATCTTAAAACATTTAAAGCTCCCGTATTTTTAGAGCCGAAGTTTCTTAAATCTTCTTTGAGTATCAATTTACCGTAAAGAAAAGCGAACGGTATTGAGCCCAAGAGAAACGAGATTATCGGAACGAGGATGTAATTTATATTCATTGTATTAATTTATTAATGATACTTCAATTATAATACATTATGCCTCTGTTGAGCAACAAATAAGAGTTCCCGGACCGACATGGCAACCGATGGCCATGCTGGTAATGCTGATAAACTCTATTTTGATTTGCGGATACTTTTCTTCAATCAAACCCCTTAATCTCTGAGCCTGTTCCAGATTATCGGCATGCGATATGCCGACCCGACATCTCTTCCCCTCGCTTAAAGGCTTTTTAACAACCTCCTCCATTTGTTTGAATAAAGCATTGGCGGTATCTTGAGCTTGCATTTTGAGATTAGCCGGCTTTACCAAACCGTCCTTCACTGAAAGGATCGGCCTCATTCCGATTTTCTGCATTTGAGATAAGATTACGGATAAGGCATGGCTGATTCTCCCTCCGGCTTCAAGCCACTTCGGACTTTCAAGCATTCCGAAAAGGAAAGTCTTGGGAAGAAGTGACTCCATTTCCTTTTTTATTTCTTCCAATGATTTTCCTTCTTCGCTCATTTCGGCAGCCTTGAGGGCCAAAAGACTTTCACTGGCGTCGGCATTAAAGGAATCGATAACGAGTATCCTTTTTTGTTTTTCTTCATTAAACATTTTTTGAGCTTGAATCGCCGAATTGTATGTTCCCGATATTGCCGAACTGATGGTTATACAGATTACATTTTCAGAGTTATTCAAGGCTTCTTCAAAAGCTTTCTTGAATATTCCCACTGAAGGTTGCGATGTTTTGGGAGTCGTTTTTATTCCCACTCTTTCCGCTTCCCTCATTTTTTCAAAAACGTTATTGCCGGAAAGTTTTTCTCCTTCTGGCCAATCAATCACAAATGGAACGACTATCATCTTATATTTTTCAATCAGTTCTCTTGTGATTGGAGCGCTTTCCCCGATGACGATTGTTGATTTTTTCATATGTTTTTTATTACTCTTCTAATGTTGCACACATTAATGTTCCCGGACCGACGTGGGCTCCGATAAACGGCCCAGTCATGCTTATAAAGTCGACTTTGATTTTATCTCCGAACCTATCTGATAAAAGAGACTTCAGTTCGTTCGCCTTTTCCATGTTGTCGGCATGGGAAATGGCGACCCGGTACTTTTTCCCCTCTTGCATGGCTTTTTTGGTAACATCTTCAAATTGTTTTAAAAGCGCTTCGGCAATGTCTTTTGCATTCATCCTTAAATTAGCTGCTTTTACCTCCCCATCTTTCATATGCAGTATTGGTCGCATTCCGATTTTTTGCATTTGATTTAGTATGACAGCCAAGGCATGACTGATTCTTCCTCCCGCTTCCATCTGATTGGGGTTTTCGGTCATTCCGAAAAAGTATGTCTTATTAACATAATTATTAATCGTTTCGACTATTTTTTGTATATCCTCTCCCCTTTCCGACAATTCGCAAGCTTTGATTGCCAAAAGACTTTCCGCCGCATCAATGTTGTTTGAATCAATGATGTGAATTCTTTTCTGCATTTCTTCGCTGAACATTTTTCTTGTTTGAATAGCCGAATTATATGTTCCCGATATTTTTGAACTGATGGTAATCACAATTGCGTTTTCACTTTTCGACAGAGCCTCTTCATAGGCTTTTTTAAAAACTCCCATCGGAGGCTGAGAGGTTTTAGGAGTCGAATTGATTCCTTTCTCAACGGCCTTTCTCATTTTTTGAAAAATATTGTCTCCTTCCAGTCCTTCACCTTCCGGCCAATTAAGGCTGGGTGTCAAAGCAATTATTCCGTATTTATCAAGAATATCTTTGGTTATTGAAGCGAAGCTGCAAACGATTACGGTTGCTTTTTGCATATATTTATTGATTCCAAGAAAGAATTAATGTATCGGGACCGATGTGTCCTCCAACCGGGAAACAAACCAGATTGATAAAAGCGATTTCGGTGTTTTTTAAACTTAAGACCATTTCTTTAAGTTTGTTGGCCTGCCCGATGCTATCGGCATGGGTAATAGCAACGCTGATTTTTTTGCCGGCATCTCTAATTTTTTCAGTCATCTTTTCAAATTCTTCAAAGAGAGCAGTGGGAAGATCATTAACCCCTCTTTTAATGCCGACAATGGTTAATTTGCCGTCTTTTATTCCGAAGAGCGGTTTTATGTCCATTTTTTCCGCCCGATTGATTATTGCCGGCATGAGTCCGGAAATTCTTCCGCTGGCCTCAAGCCACTTCGGACTTTTATACATTGCAATCAGTTTAAAGTTAGGCAACTCTTTTTTTAATTTTTCAATCACTTCTTCAATGCCAAGCTTTTCTTTAATCAGAGATATTGCCCTCAAGCAAATAAGTCCCTCCGATCCGCTTCCGTGAGTTGAATCGAAAACATGGACTTTGTTTTGCAGTTCTTGGGTTAAGAATTTCTTGGCCTGTATCGCTGAATTATATGTTCCCGATATTTTTGAAGAAAAAGTGATGCACAAAACTTCTTCAAATTCTTTGAGTTTTTCTTTAAAAGCAGATAGGAAATCGTTGATTGAAGGCTGGGAGGTTTTGATTAAGCTTTTCATTCCCCTTCTTTCTCCTTCTCTCACCTTTTCATAGATATTGCCGGGAATGTTGGCCAGTTCCTGAAAATCAAGCTTAAATCTGACAATGCCTATTTTATTGCTTTCTATTATTTCTTGAGGTAAGTCACAGACTTCATCGAACACCAATCCTATTTTGTTTTGGTTTTCCATATTTTAAAAAGTTAGACTTATTGGACTATTTGACTATCCAGCCCACCAACAAGCTTTGCGGACAGGCATTGATGCTGGTGACCGGGTCGGTGACATTGATAAAGGAAATGTCGGTCTTCCTTATCGTCTTCAATTTTTGTTTTAATTCTTCAGCCATTTCCAAATGGTCTCCGTGGCAGATAACCACCCTGATTCTCTTCCCTTCCCTGATATCTCTTCGTGACTCTCTTTCTATTTTATTAAACAAGGCCGTTGCGAAAGCGTTGGTTTTAAAGCTTTCGGTGGCAACTATTTTTCCATGCCTCATTTCGCCCAAAGCATATCGCACTTCTTCCCTCTTTCTGAACCAGAAAGGGGTGTTTTTTTCTTTGTTCCACCAGTCTGATTTTTCGGCGATACAATACAAATTGGTTTTAAGAACTGTCATTTCCATTCTTTTCAATATCTCCCTGACCTTTCTTTGTTCAGTTATCATTTCCAGTGCTTCAAGGACTACGATTGATTGGCCGGCACTGACGTTTCTTGAATCAATGATAAAGACGTGTTCCCTTTCGACATAATTGAGCATTTCCCTTCCTTTAATGGCCGCTTCGTAGTTTTGAGAAAGCTTGGAAGAAGAAACGATACAAAGGATGTCTTCAAATTTTTCCAATTGCTTTTTAAAAGATTCCATGAAGAATTCGGGATGAATCGGCTCTATCTTCGGCTGGGAAACAACACCTTGTTTTTTGGCTTCTTTGATTCTCTGGCAAATGTTTTCTCCGACGATATTTTCACCTTCCGGCCAGCTGATTCTTAAGGGAATCACCTCTATTCCGTAGTGGGAGATTATCTTGGCCGATAGTCCGGCTCTTTCATCAACAACGATTCCGATAGAAACATTTTCAACCGATTTTTCTCCGGTGACCTCTTTGGCCATATCCTCGATTCTCAAACTTTCAATCGTTCCCATTTTTTTAATAATGTCTCTGACTTCATACGGGTCATCGGTATGGATGTGGATTTTAGTTCTCTCCCCCACCTGGATGACATCGAGGCAGTTGCCCAGATAGTGCAGTTTTTCTTTGATTTGTTTTTCCGAATAATCTCCGTCTTCGAGCAAAGCCACTACTTCATATCTATTGGAAAGAATCTGAACGAACCTTCTCGGTCTGTTCATCTCTTCCTTTTCGTATGACTTGATGGTGAAAGGCTCGGACTGTTCTTTCAGCGTATCCAGATATGTTTCGAGAATCATTAAAAAGCCCAATCCTCCGGCATCGACTACCCCCGCTTTTTTCAGTACTTCCATTTTGTTGGGGGTATCCAATAACGCAGCATTGGCTTTTTCTAGGGCGTGATAGAAGATTTTGACAATATCTTTCTCTTCATCCGCTTTTTCTTTTATTCCCAAGGCGAAAGCTTGAATGACATCAAGCATGGTTCCCTCTTTGGGATTCTGAATCGAATCTTTGGCCCTTTCGTATCCTTTATTAAAAGCTTCGCCCAATTTCTTTGCGTCAACCGTCGATTCCTTGCTGATAACGGGAAGGAAGCCGGCTAAAAATCCCGTGTAGATTATTCCGGTATTGCCTTGGGCGAAAGTCAAAGCTCCATCCAAAGCATCATTACCCAGTTCTTCAATTGAAGAATATTCTTTATTCTCAACCGCATCCTTGATTCCTTTAAGTGTTGCGGCCAAGTTGTTTCCCGTGTCCTGGTCAGGTACCGGAAAAACATTGATTTTGTTTACCTGCTCTTTATCTCTCTCAATTCTTTCGTAGGAGAAAAGCAGCATTTTCTGTAATTCTTTTTGCGATAGTTGGTCCATATTAAAAACAATCTACTGATAATGGTAAATTCTTTCTTATTTCACTCTCCTTTCTACGTCTTCCAGTATCTTTTTGGCCAGGTCTTTTCCGCCTAAGCCGAAAGAGATTCCCAAAGTAATGACTATTACCGCAACAAATCCGATAAAGATGGTTAAAATCAATGTCTGGACAATCTGCAACTGGTAAAGGATGGCCAAGATTGCCAAAATCCAGGCGCCCGAAGAAATGATGTCGCCCAAGAAATTGGAATAGACCATTTTTTCTTTATCCAAACTGCCGACAATGATTTTCTTGCTGAAGTCGGCGATGAAAACGGTAAAGATGAAGATGACGATTGAAATGAAAATATTGGGATAGTATCCGATTACGCCCCCCACCAGTCCGCTTATGGTTTTTAAGTTCAAGACATCAAGGGTGATGACCAAGAAAAGCAGGAAGAAGTATATTTCAACGATAATTCCGAAGAATTTGGGAACATTCAATTTGGCATCGAATCTGTCAAAGAAACTTTCCCAGCCCAAGGCCTTGAGCATCTGGTTTAATCTCAATCTGTTTAAAAAATTGATAACAACCGCCCTGATTCTTCCGGCAATAATCCAGCCGAAGAAAAGGATAATCAGAGCCCAGAAAAGATCAGGAACGCGGACCAATATCTCTTGATAAAACGCTTCAAATATGTTTTGCATAGTTATTATTGGTTATTTTTTAACCTTTTTAATCTTATATTACCACTTGGCTTTGTGCAACCCTAAGTTATACCCAACTCTGTTGCACAAAATATGTATTAAAAATGTCAAGATAAAAAGAGTTAGCCAGAATTCCAAAGAAAGGTGAACCAAGGGTTGGATAAAGATAAATGCCCCAATGACGTAATTGGTTTGGTCGAAAGGAACAAAAGCGACTCCGGGCTTCAATCTCAATCTTCTTTTAAGAAAAGCGAAACCGACATCCCCTACTATTATTCCAATAGACAACAGTAATCCCAGGGTCCAGCCGTTTATACTATTAATATCCAGGCCGATGGTTTGGTAAAGAGAAAGATTGTAATAGTTATGAATAAAGATGAATAACGGCGTCAAAAAAGTGCAAAGGATGATTTCACAAATCACTCCTCTCCAGGTTTTGTGGCTGCCGAAAACAGGCATTCCATTTATTGTCCTTCCTCCATCAATCGGTTTGTTTAAGCCATTTAAAATATTAAAAGTGTTAGCCAAGGGAGGAGAAGCGTTGGCTAACAATGCTGGCATGAAGAAATATATAACCGATAGTATATATAGGTAGTTAATCACAAAATTTATTGAATGATATATTCATTGATTAAATTATATAATAAAAACCGAATATGTTCAATTGTTTTTTATGACTCCCGTGCCTTTAGTTTTTCGGGATGGCTTCGATATATTATAAGAATATAAATAAGACAAAGTGTCAAGTATGCATAGATCTTATAGAAGAAGAACAAGCCAGGCAATGATTAAATCCCGATCGCCAATTAACTATCTATATATAGGTATAGTTCTTGAAAGCTTCGACGTTATTCTTGAAACATTATGTTTCCACTTCCCTATCCGTACCTCTTGGTTGAATCTAATAACGAAAATTACCAACAAGATATGTTGTTTTATGTATTTATAGACTAATAATAGTCGGGATGCCGGGATTTGAACCCGGATTACAGACTCCCGAAGCCTGCATAATGCCATTATATGACATCCCGATATGTGTTTCACGTGAAACATTGGGAGACGTGTTTCACGTGAAACATTTTAAAGGTTTTTATTCTGGACACGATTCTGGACAATCTGGACACGATTCTGGACAAACTGTGGATATTCTGGACAAATTGGGGACAATCTGGACACGATTCTGGACACATGTGGACCTGATAAGAATCGGACTTATATTACTACCGTGTGAAGGTAGCGTTCTACCATTGAACTACAGGTCCGGGAATGTTTCACGTGAAACATTTAAGATGTTCCACGGCGCATACCCTTCCCTACCTTACTTCAGACTATGCGATTATATCCTTTTTTAAAACAATAATCAATCGTATGTGTGGACCCGATGAGAATTGAACTCATATCTCTGCAATGCGAATGCAGTATTCTACCGTTGGACTACGGGCCCGGAGATGTTTCACGTGAAACATCTGGCAAGACGTCCAAAATGTTTCACGTGAAACATTGGGAGACGTGTTTCACGTGAAACATTTAACTGACCCAGTATTTCTCTTTAGTCATTTGATCTTCCTTGATAATAACCTTATTTCTTTCTTCCTTGGCTTTTTTGGCCAAATCTTCCAATTCCTCCTCATTTAAGTCCCCTAATTCCAATAGTTTCTTCTTTAAGTAGGTTTTAGTATTGTTTTTGGGGTCCCCTAAGACTTCTTCAAACAATATGTCTAATATCATGCCTACTTTGCGAGAAGGTTTAATATCCAATGTTTTCATTACCTCTTCACCGTTGATTTTAAGCATTTTGACGGAAATAGGGTCTTTGGATACCTTTTCAATCATGTATTTGAAGTGCCTTAGCTTGTATGGTTCGGCCTTGGGGCATCCGGAACCAATTCTGTCAGCCATTCTTAATTGAAGCAATTCTTCCATATTCTCAGCTCCGACGTTTCTGACCAATCTTCTGACCGAAGCTTCTCCAACTTCATCAACATTATAGTAGAAGAGGTGATATCTGACCAAATTGACGATCTTTTCTGCGTCTTTTTTGGGAAATCTCAAGCGATTGAGTATTTTCTCAGCCATTTGGGCCCCGACCATCTCATGGTTATAGAAGGTGGCATCGTTTCCTTCACCTCTTTTGGTCCTCGGTTTTCCGATGTCATGGAGCAGGGCAGCCATGCGAACCTCGAATTTATAAGCTTTATGACTTGCGAAATTGAGGCATTCCAAATTATGCTTATAGCAATCATAGATATGATGCTTGTTTTGGCCAACCTCATATCCTTCCTCCAATTCCGGTATTATATAGGTTAATAACCCTTTGTTTCTTAATGATTCGATACCGGCAGCTGCGTTTTCGCTATTAATAACCTTAATCAGTTCATCTCTGATTCTTTCCTGGGATATTTTTTTCAATAAGGGGGCATTATCCTTAATTGCTTCCTTGGTTTTTTCTTCAATTATCCAATCATTGCCCAAGGTGGTCTTTAATCGAACCGCCCTCATCATCCTTAGAGCGTCCTCGGAAAATCTTTCTTTTGCGGTACCTACAGCACGAATGATTTGATTTTTCAGGTCTTTTTGACCATCAAACAAATCAATGATTTCAACTTCTGACTTATTTTTGATAGTCATTGCGATAGCATTTACTGTAAAATCGCGTCTTTTCAAGTCTTCTTCAATGGTTTTTGACCAAGAAACCTTGTCCGGATGGCGACTATCAGAATAAGTTGCCTCATTTCTATAGGTAGTTATCTCAATCACGTCAAACTCGTCCTTTTTAATAACAAAAGCTACCCCGACTGTCCCAAAGTCGTTTTCATAGAAAGTCTTGATTTTTAAATTTTCAAAGACTTTTTGGGTTTCTTCGGGCAGGGCATTGGTCGCCACATCCCAGTCAGCCGGAACAGCCCCCCTCAAGAAATCCCTGGTGCAGCCCCCGACAATGTATGCCTCAAATCCGCTTTTTTGCAAAGCGTCTATGCAGAACAAGACATTCTTGGGAATTGATTTCAAATCAATTTTCATGTTTCTATAATATAATATATTTCCATACTTGACAACTGGTTTTCTTTTGCTAAAATGAAATTAAGAATAAGCAGTTTTTTGATTGGTCGGATTGGTCCGACCTTTTTAATACCAAGTTTAAGATAAATAATAAATAAAAAAGAATATGGATTTTCAATCATTTTTATCAGCCATGACTCAGATTTCCGACGAGAAGGGATTGTCGCCGGAAAGAGTTTTAGACACGGTCGAGCATGCCTTGGCTTCGGCATACAAGAAGGAATACGGCAAAAAAGGGCAGGTTATCAGAGCCAAGATAAATCCCAAGACCGGCAAAGTTGATTTCTGGAGAGTCAGAAGTGTTGTTGACGACACCATGGTTTATATCCCGGAAAGAGTTGAAGAAGAGGGCGAAGAGGGGACAGAACCGGCAGAAGAAATAAAGGTTAAGGTTAAAGACAGTTACCGACCGACCGAAGCCGAATTAAACACTGAAGAAATTGAAAAAGAAGGGGAGACTGTCGAGAGAAGAGTCAGATATAACCCGGAAAAGCATATGTTGATAGAAGAGGTCGAAGAAGAAGGATTGAAATTGAAAGCCGGCGAGGAAGAAGTTGTTCCTTTGGAAAGCAGGGATGATTTCGGCAGAATTGCCGCTCAAACAGCTAAACAAGTTGTTCTTCAGAAGATCAGGGAAGCGGAAAAAGAAACGGTTTTGGCCGAATACAAATCAAAAGAAGGAGAAATCGTTTCGGGAATCGTTCAGAGAATTGAAGGATCCAATATTTACTTTGATATCGGCAAATCTTTGGGAGTTTTGCCCAAAGAAGAGCAGATAAGAGGGGAGTTTTATAAGGAAGGACAGAGATTAAAGCTATATGTTTTGCGTGTTGATACAACACCCAAAGGTCCGATTATTTTGTTATCCAGAAGCTATCCCAAGCTTATCTCCAAGCTATTTGAATTGGAAGTTCCGGAAATATCAGGCAACCAAATAGAGATTAAAGCTATTGCCAGAGAAGCCGGTTCAAGAACCAAGATTGCGGTCGAATCATCGGCTGAAGGGGTTGATCCGATTGGCGCGATGGTTGGTCAAAGGGGAGTGAGAGTTGCCGCCGTTATGTCCGAACTGGGAGGAGAAAAGATTGATATTATTGAATACCATCCCGAACCGACCAAGTTTATTGCCAACGCTTTGTCTCCGGCTAAAATCATCGATGTTTTGGCTCAGACCAAGAATACCGCCATTGTTGTTGTTCCCAAGGATCAGCTGTCTTTAGCCATCGGCAAAGACGGACAGAACGTGCGATTGGCCGCCAAATTAACCGGTTGGAAGATCGACGTTAAGAGCGAAGACCAGATTAATGAAATTAAAAAAGAAGAAGAGGAATTGCATGTCGACGAAGAAGAATCAACTGAAGAATAATCTATGAAATACGAAATTAAAGAAATATCGGAGATAAAGAGAAAAGCCGAGGTGGAGGTAACCGCCGAAGAGTTTGACAATTACTACGCCGAAGCTTTGAGAGAAATCACTCAAGGGGTTGAATTGCCCGGCTTCCGCAAGGGTAAAGCGCCGGAAAAAATGGTGGAGGAAAAGATGAATCCGGCCTCTGTTTTGTCCGAAGCGGCCGAGCACGCAATCAGAGACAATTGGATTAAGATTCTTAAAGAAACCAAAGTGGAAGCAGTGTCTCAGCCGGAAGTGGAAATAGTCAAAATCGCCAAAGGAAATCCTTTTACCTTCAATGCCAATTTTGAAGTTTTGCCTGTAATCAAATTGCCTGACTTGAAAGCAATCGCCAAGAGCATTAAGAAGGAAGAGATTAAAGTTGAGGACAAAGAAGTTGAAGATACTTTAAATTGGCTTCAGCAATCAAGAGCTAAGTTTTCCAACAAAGAAAGTGCCGCTGAAAAGAATGACTTGGTTGAATTTTCTTTTAATTGTTTAACCATCAAAGATGACCCGGAAAAGAAAGACAGGATTGTTTTGGGCAAGGGCCACTATATCAACGGATTGGAAGACGCTTTAATTGGAATGAAGAGGGGAGAGGAAAAAGATTTTGAAACCGAGAATCCCCAAGACAAAAAAGAAAAGATGACCATCCATGTTAAAATTGATTCGGTCCAGAAAATGGAATTGCCGGAAATCAATGACGAGTGGGTTAAAACTCTCGGTAACATTACCAGCGTCGAAGCATTAAAAGCCGATATTAAAAAAGGAATAACTCAAGAGAAAGAAATTGCCGAAAAGCAGAAACAGAGAGAGCAAGTCATAAAAGAAATATTGAAAAATGTCAAGTTTGAAGTTCCCCATATTTTAGTTGAAAGAGAGGCTGAAATGATGGTTGATAATGTTAAATCAAGGGTACAGACGGAAATCAATATGTCCTTTGAAGAATACCTTAACCAGATTAAAAAAACCGAGGAAGATGTGAAGAAAGAATTCGAGAAGATTGCTGAAGAAAAAGTAAGGGGATTCTTAGTCTTGCATCAAATAGAGAAAGATGAGAAAATAGAGGTAGCGGATAAGGAGATAGATGAGAAAATAGAAGAAATAATCAGTCAGTATCCGGACAAGGAAAGTGCCAGAAAGAATATGGATATTGAGCATGTGAAAATGCACATTGAAGACGAACTGAAAAGAGAAAAAATATTCCAAGTGTTCGGATGTTAAATAATATAAAAATATGCTGATTCCAACAGTTATTGAAAAAACACAAGCGGGGGAGAGGGCATACGATATTTATTCCCGTCTTTTAAAAGACAGAATCATTTTTCTGTCCGGCGTGGTTGATGACCATATCGCCAATACCATTGTCGCTCAGATGTTGTTCTTGGCTTCAAAGGATCCCAACAAGGACATTCAATTGTATATCAACAGTCCCGGAGGTTCGGTGACTGCCGGTCTGGCCATATATGACACAATGCAATACATTAAGCCTGACGTTTCCACGGTTTCAATCGGCATGTCGGCTTCAATGGGGGCAATGATTCTTGCCGCCGGAGCCAAAGGTAAAAGATATGCTTTACCCAACTCGGAAATTCTTCTTCATCAGGTGATGGGAGGAGCGAGAGGTCAAGCCTCGGAGATAGAAATTACCGCCAAACAGATATTGAGGATAAAGGAGAATATTAATAAGATTTTATCCAAGCATACTAATCAGCCGTTGGCTAAAATCGCCAAAGATACGGACAGGGATTTCTATCTGACTGCCGAAGAAGCAAAAGAATACGGAGTGATTGATGAGGTTATTTATCCAAAAAAGAATTAATACGAAAAGGCAGAGATGCCTTTTTTGTTTTATGATTATTCTATCTTGACTGTAGCTTATAAAATTGAGATAATGAATTCAATAAATACACATGCCCAAAATATTTAAAGATAAAAGATTTTTTGTAATATTATTTTCCCTTGTTTTGTTTTTGTCTGTTGGTTTGATATGGAACAGCAAAAGAGAGGCAATCGAAGTTTCCGCAGATACAAGTTGTGTTTCCGGTGGAGGATTGACTTGTACGCAGACAACTTATGGTTCATATACAATTAATAAATATACCGGGTCGGGAACATACTCATGGACTGCTCCTACCGGAGTAAATTCTGTTCAATATCTTGTTGTTGGAGGAGGCGGAGGTGCCGCAACCGGAGGAGGAGGTGCCGGGGGATTCAATGAGGGAACATTATCTGTAACACCAGGTAATCCTTATACCGTTACTATTGGTGTCGGTGGTACTGGGTCAAGTGGAGGAGCTCCTGGAGGAAATGGAGGGAACTCTGTTTTTGCGTCTATTACTGGAGTCGGTGGCGGTGGCGGTGGTATGACCAATAATTCCAGTGCATCCAATGGAGGATGTGGTGGTGGTGGCGGCGGTGTTCTTCCTGGCAGTCCTGGCAGTAATCCCGGAGGGTTATCGACTCAATCAAGTTATGGAGGTTATGGCTATGCTGGTGGTGCCGCAGGAACCTACGGGACTGGTTATGTGATAAGTGGGGGTGGAGGAGGTGCCGGTGCTATCGGAGGATCTCCAACAATGGGAGGATCTTCGGCAACAAATTATTGTGCTGCTGGCGGTGCCGGAAGAGCATCTTCTATTACAGGCACATCAACATATTATGCCGGTGGTGGCGGTTCAGGATCAAATTGGGGACAGGTTGATACGAGTCATGGCGGCGGTGCTGGCGGTATCGGCGGCGGCGGTACAGGAGTTATTTCAGGAACTGGTGGTGCCGGAACAACAAATACTGGCGGCGGTGCCGGAGGCGGTCCAGCCGGGTCGGGCGGTGCTGGCGGTGCCGGAGGCTCAGGTGTTGTTATTATCAGATATCTTACCCCGGACACAACCGCTCCAACCATTGCTCAAGTCACGGCTGTTCCCAGTCCCACCAGCGACACTACCCCCAACTATACTTTCAGTTCTACCGAAGCAGGCACTATCACATATGGCGGTGATTGTTCTTCTGCAACCACTGCAGCTACAGCAGGGAACAACACCATCACATTTAACACCCTATCAAATGGCACTCACAGCAACTGCACAATCAGGGTGACTGACGCAACCAACAATCAAAGTCCTGCCTTGTCAGTTAATTCTTTTATCATTGAATCTTTTTCGTCATATACCAGTACTAATTTGACCTGTTCTTTAATTAGTGGTGCCACTTGCAGCGGTACGACTATTTTTAATCTATATGCCAGCACTGGAGGCCATGCAGAACTATCTTCTCAATCTAATTATCCATACAAAGTTTGTTGCACGGGAACGGGAATTTCCAATTCTTGCTCTGGCAACTACGATACGATTTTGAAACTGTCGTCGGCGACCAATGCTCATGCCGAAAAGAAAACACAATCTAATTATTCAGACAATAATGTTTGTTTGCATTCAGATTCCATGGCGGTATCTTGTGATTATTCCACAGACTGTTCTTTATTGGGAACTGACTATGTCTGTATTGCTTCCATTTCCGGAGACACCAATGCTCACATTGGAGAATGTTCTACTTATTCAACCAAAGCTTGTTGCAATGTTGGTATTTTTGTCGATGCTTGTACAGCAAGAGTTGCATCAAATAAATCTATTTCTTTAAAAGATACTGACATTCAATTATGTTCCGGGGCGGACACCGCCAATCCTTCCGATCCTTGCTATTCTGTTTGCTGGAAGGGAACCGGTAGTCCTGTTGTAACCAGTTCCGATTGGAAGTGCGGTGTTTGCCATGACAGCGGTAATAACCCCGTTTCTTGTTCGACAGCGGCCAGTACGACTTTTAATTGGGTGATGCCGACCGGATATGCAACACCCGCCAACTATACTTTGGTATCGGGAACTCTCACTACTGCCAATCCGATTGTGAGATTCACAGCGCAAGACAGTAATAGGCAGCTTACTTTGAATATTGGTAATTTTAATACAACTTGTTCCGGATTAAGTTCAAAGCAGTCATCGCCAATATGGAAAGAAGTTTCGCCGTTTTAAGGATATAAATTATGCCTAAAATCAATATCATTTTAATTCTTTCCGTAATAATTCTTTTAATTTCCGCTTATTTTTTCTATCTTAGCAGGACGATTGATTCATATTACGCGGTATATTTAAAGACCGGCGATTTATATTTCGGTCACCTTGCAACCTTTCCTTCGTTAACCATGACCGATGTCTATTACATCCAGAAGAACGAAACAGACAATACTTTGGGATTGCAGAAGTTCACCGATTCCGTCTTTGCTCCGGAGAATCAGATTACTTTGAGCAGAGACAACGTTGTTTGGACTACCAAGCTGAAAGAAGATTCCCGCATTATCAAGGCGATCGAGCAGGGGATTACTACCACCAATCAAACACAAACAGAAAACAATAATCAATCTAAATAATATGAATAAGCAAAAATATCTAATCATTTTCATAGTTTTGTTCCTCGGTTTGGGTTTTTCTGTCTATCAATATTCAGAAACATTCAAAACAGAGGTTGCTTCCGCCACTTCAACCGTTCCTAATCCCGGACACCTCTGGAGTTCGATGGAATGCAATTCAGATTCTTTGTGTGTTGATACGACCAACAATAGGTTGGGGATAGGGACGACAACACCGGGGGTAAAATTAGAAGTAAACGGTGGCACAACAGGTTCTCTAACTATAGCGAAATTGTTCAATGATGTAGACGCAACAGGAGAATCGGTTGAACTTCTGATAGGCAAATCTATTTCAGCAGGACAATCAGGAAGAATATCGTATGTTTATGATAGTGCAACCGCGGCCAATAGATATCTTGGTTTGGGCACCGAGGGAGGCGGAACACCATTGGTTGTTACATATGGTGGCAATGTCGGCATAGGAACGACGACTCCAGGAGCTAAGCTCGACATTAAAGGAAGCACTGAGACTTGGGAAGGAATGTCCAAGATTTTTTTAACTGACTCAAATTCAAATGCCAATTCAAGAAATTGGATGATGGGCAACGGTGGTGCTGATTACGGCTCGCTCGCTTTTAGAGTCAGTACAGCGAAGGACGGAGATCCTGCCACTGCTGGTATCTTTGGACTAGTCATTGATAAGAATGGATATGTCGGTATCGGCACAGCTTCTCCTAACTATAACTTAACCGTCGCCGGAACCGCTTGGGTCACCTCCGGTTCTTGGTCTGGCTCCGACGCACGCTGGAAGAAGAACGTATCAACTCTTTCAACATCATCTTCTCTTGATAAGATTATGGCTTTAACGCCTGTTACCTATGAGTGGAAAACAGACGAGTTTCCTGACATGAAATTCACCACCGGAACTCAATTAGGTTTCATCGCTCAAGACGTGGAAAACATCATTCCCGAGGTAGTCACCACCGATAATAACGGATACAAGGGAATATCGTATGAGAAAATAGTTCCTGTTTTAACCAGTGCCATTCAGGAACAGCAAAAGGAGATAGAATCATTAAAAACAATGGTCTGTTTAGATCATCCATCTGCTGATATTTGTAAATAATAAGAGAATTCAAACGACCCTTGCTCCGACAAGGGTTTTTTGTTATACTTAAAATGTAAGTATATTAATGTTAATTTTGAATTTTTGGTAATTATTTAATAATCTTAAGAATGAATTTAAGTTTAAAGCTTTAAAATTGAAAACTGATTATTTTTGTGTGCCAAATTTTCATATATGAAGATATGGAAATATTACTGATTGCTGTTGCAATTATTACATTGTTTGCTGGTGGTGTCGTCGGATATTTTATCCGTCAATCAATTGCCAGAAAGAGGGCCGGTTCAATTGAAGCGGAGTTGCAGAAAAAGATTACTCAGACCAGACAGACAGCCGAAGAGTTGGTTAGCAAGGCTAAAGAGAAGGTTGAAGAAATAGAAAAGAAAAGTTACACCGATCTTGAAGAAAGGCAGAAAGTTGTTATCAAAGCCGAAACCAGGATATTCAAGAAAGAAGAAGAACTTGATTTAAGAGAAAAGGAAACCAAAGACAAGGAAAAAGAAATTACAGACAAGGTTGAGAAGTTAAAAGAGATAAAGAACAACCTTGAAGAACTAAGACAGGAGTCGATTAATAAACTGGAAAGAGTTGCCGGGCTTAGCAAGGAACAGGCTAAATCCGAGCTTTTGGATAAAGTTGAGCAGGAATACAGTGTCGAGGTTTTGGAAAGAATAAGAAAGCTGGAAGCAAGAGGAACCGAACAGTATGAGAAGAAAGCCAAGGAAATTATAGCGACAGCCGTTCAATCTTACGCTCTCCCTCAGGTTCAGGAAATTACAACTTCGTCAGTCGTTCTTCCTTCCGAAGAAATCAAGGGAAGGATTATTGGAAAAGAAGGAAGGAACATCCGGGCTTTTGAAAAAGCAGCCGGAGTCGAATTAATCGTTGATGAAACGCCCGGTTTGGTTATTATCAGTAGCTTTAATCCGGTCAGAAGGGAAATTGCCAAGATTGCTTTGGAAAAATTATTAAGAGATGGAAGAATACAGCCGGCCAGAGTTGAGCAGGAAATTGAAAAGGCTGAAGAAGAAGTTAACAAGAAGGTGAGGGAAGCCGGAGAAGCGGCTGTCTACGAAACCGGAGTTCTTGATTTGCCGGAAAAGATAATTCAGGTTTTGGGACGATTGCAATACAGAACCAGTTATGGTCAAAACGTGCTATCCCACTCAATAGAAGTGGCTCATTTATCAGCTGCTCTGGCTTCGGAAATAGGGTTAAACGTCGCACTTTCCAAGAAAGCCGGATTATTGCATGATATAGGAAAGGCCCTTGACTATAAGATAGAAGGGTCTCATACTGATATTGGAGCGAAGATACTGGAGAAATTCAGCATCGACCCGGCCATCATTTCGGCCATGAAGTCGCACCACGAAGAGTATCCCTATGAAAGTCCGGAAGCCATGATTGTTCAGGCCGCCGACCAGATATCGGGGGCCAGACCGGGAGCGAGAAAGGACAGCTTGGAAAACTATTTAAAAAGATTGGAGGATTTGGAAGACATTGCCAATTCATTTAACGGGGTCGAGAAATCGTTTGCCATTCAGGGGGGCAGGGAATTGAGGGTCTTTGTTAAGCCCAAAGAGATTGATGATTTGACCGCCCACAAGTTGGCCAGAGAAATTGCCCAGAAGATACAACAGGAATTGAAGTATCCGGGAGAGATTAAGGTAATGTTGATAAGAGAGTCGAGGACAGTAGAGTATGCGAAATAAGAAAAGGTCGACATATATATAAAAAATAATATATACACTAAAATGACAAAAGAAGATTTAATCGAAGCAATCGTTAAGAAGACAGCCATGGCCAAGAAAGACGCTACAGAGGCCTTAAGCACAGTTATTGAAGAAATAACAAAAACTCTATCAAAGGGTGGAGAAGTTACATTAACAGGATTCGGATCATTCAAGGTTGGACACAGAGCCGCCAGAGAAGGAAGGAACCCTAAAACAGGAGAAAAGATCAAGATTCCCGCAATGAAGACACCTAAATTCAAGGCCGGAAAAGGATTGAAGGACGCTGTTAGATAAACTCAAAAACAAGGGCCGCCTCATTGTGAGGCGGTTTTGTTATTGACAAAATAAGGACAGTCGGTTAGACTGATAATTAGACCAATTGTTAGACCGATTGCTTGACTAATTTTAGACCAATTAATATGGAAAAAGAAACCCAAATTTTAAAGCCATTCACAGCATCTTTTTTAAAAGATTTTGTTTTGGTTCCCGGAAGAATTCCTTTTAAATCGGAAGAAGTTTTAGGCTTAGACAAAGAGCTTTCCCAATATGAAAGAGTTGTTTTGAATCCGGATATTGAAAAAAGCCTTTTAACTAAAAATGAGATTTTGGCTTCTTTCGCTATATCGAAGGCCGAAAATTCCGCATTAACAATAGAAGAAGCGGAAGAGGTTTACAATTTGATTAAAAGTAATCCTTCTTTTGATTTTATTAAAGACAAGATAGAAAAACAAAAAAAGCTCACCAAGAAAGATTATGAAAAATTGGAGTTTTTTAATATCGTTACAACTTTCAAAAAATTGAATCAAGAAAATATTTCTTTAAACGAAATTACTCCAGAGAAAATAAAAGAAATACACAAATTATTAACTCAAGGGTTGGATATATTCAAAAATTATTTACCGAATTTTACAGTATATAAATCTAGTGAATGGAGACCGGGAGACGATATTAGGGTAGGAGAATATATTCCCGCTCCTCACGAGATGATAGAGGAAGGGGTTAAAGAGCTTTTGAGCTATTTAAAGAAAGAGCGCAATGTTGTATCTTTGGCGGTATTTCATACGGCTCTGTATGCCGTTCACCCGTTTAACAATGGCAACAAGAGAGTTTGCCGTGTGCTCGAGCACATTATATTAAGACAGCTGGGATTAAATAAAAACAATCTTTACAGTACTTCCTACTATTACCATAAGGAAAAGGAGAGATACTATAAATATCTTTTAGCATCTTTAGAAAGAAAGAATTTGAATTATTTCACATCTTTTGTCTTGGAGTCCGTTGTTTTGTCTATAATATCAGTCGTTAAAACAAGCATAGAGGTTGAAAGATACGACTTTATTAAAAAGCAAAACATTGATGAAAATGTGCGTAAAGCATTACACCCCCTTATTAAAAAAAGAGAAGTTCAGTTTAAAAATATATACAGGGAAAGCAAGGGTAAGATTTCTCGTCAAACATTGGTTAGTTATCTTAAAAAAGGAGTTGCTGATAAGATTTTAAATAAAAGAGAAAAAGGACGCAATACTTATTACAGCCTTAACCTATCTCTTCCCGAAGAGGGGATATATGAAAAATGGATAACATTTGCCAAAGAGAAGTTATCCTATATTCCCGACGATATTTTATTGGCTTAAACAAAAACCGCAAAAGCGGTTTTGTTATTATGTGGACCTGCGGGGAATCGAACCCCGATTAAATCCATGCCATGGACTCGTGATACCATTATACTACAGGCCCATAATCAATAAATCTATTATACGAATCTTTGTGAATATTGCAATGTGTCCCCGAGAGGAATCGAACCTCTATCTAAAGCTTAGGAGTCTTTCGTTCTGTCCATTGAACTACGGGGACATGTGTTTAACAAGGCCAGAGTACCACATTTTTTTGTTGTTTACAATATTTTTTTGTGGTAGAATAATGATAAAGATATGAGCAAATCACCGATTGTAGAAATTGCAAAAAGAGTTTGTCCGGCAGTAATCACTGTTGTTGCTTCCCGCGACTTGCCCCAGATAGAAGAATTCTATTTTCTTCCCTTTAAAGGAGAGAAAGTTGCTTTTCCCAAGAAGATGAACAGCGACAAACAGAAGACAAAGATAGGGGGAGGCTCCGGCTTCATCGTTTCCAAAGACGGATATGTTTTAACCTGCAATCATGTGGTTGAAGAGCAGGATGCCGATTATACGGTTATTTTGGAGCCGGATAAAAGGTATCCAGCCAAGGTATTGTCTCGTGATCCTTTGACCGACACGGCTATTCTAAAAATAGAGGACGGAGCATCTTTTCCATTCTTAAAATTAGGAGATTCGGATGCGGTTGAGTTGGGAGAATCGGTGGTGGCTGTCGGCAATCCCTTGGGAGAGTTTGAAGACACTCTTTCAGCCGGAATTGTTTCCGGTTTGAGCAGGAGGATAACGGCTTATTGCGGAAGCCAGACAACTTGCAAGGCAACCAATCTGAGAGGATTGATTCAAACCGATGCGGCTATTAATCCCGGCAATTCGGGAGGGCCGTTGGTAAACATGAAAGGTGAGGTGATTGCGATAAATACGGCGATGATTATGGGTGCGGAAAATATCGGCTTTGCTTTACCGGTTAACTATATTAAAGAAGATTTGAAAGAGGTTAAAAAAGACGGAAAGATTAAAAGGCCGTACCTGGGAGTGAAATATATTATTTTGAATGAACAAATCGCCAAGGCTAACAAAATAGAATGCCATTACGGAGCATTGATTGTGAGAGAAATGTTTGGCGAGCCGGCTGTGGCTAAAAATTCCAGCGCCGAAGATGCCGGATTGAAAGAGTACGATATTATTTTGGAAATCAATGGAAAGAAGATAACTCAGGATAATAGTGTTAATGATGTTCTTTCGGAGTGTGCGGTAGGGGAGAAGGTATATCTTTTGGTTTTGAGAAGCGGAGAAGAAATTGATTTGGAGACCGTTTTAAAAGAAAAAAAATAGACAGAGTGGTGTTTTTAAGATAAGATACAGACATGTTTAACAAGAATAAAATTACACTGGCTTCAATTATTTCCTTTATAGGGATTTTTTTCGCTCAGACCGCTTTAGCCGTCTGTCCTGTTTGCGTAGTGGGAGTTTCTGCCGGTCTTGGTTTGGCAAGGTGGCTCAAAATAGATGATACAATCACTGGTATTTGGATAGGAGGGTTGACCGTGGCTATGGTTATGTGGACTATCGAGTGGTTTGATAAAAAGAATATTAAATTCTGGGGCAGAGATATTTTAACAGCCGTTGTTTATTATGCTACCGTAATTTGGCCTCTTCATTCAATTGAGGTTATCGGCAACGAATACCACACCATTTGGGGAATGGACAAACTTATCCTCACTATTTTTATCGGCAGCATTGCTTTCTTCGGATTTGAAAAATGGTACAGGGCTGACAGGGCGAAAAGAGGAAGGTCCCTTTTCCGTTATCAGAAAGTCGTCTGGTCGTTGATACCTTTGGTAATTCTCTCAATAATATTTTTCTTTTTAACAAGATAAAAAAGAAGGGCTACCCCTTCTTTTTCTTTTTGATATTTTTTGTTTGCACGTTTTTAGCTTTACCTTCCATTCGAGGAGGTCTGGTCAAGCGTTCTTCGTGTCTTATATCGTATGCTGTTTTTTTGGCCATATGTTTAATTATATTTTGGTCCAAAATATAATTGTCGTCAATGGGTGACTAACGAGATTTGCACTCGTACAAATACCTCCACAGGGTATTGTGCTACTGTTACACCATAGCCACCATAAAAATCAAACTGTGTCCTCGGTGCGAATCGAACGCACAACCTACGGATTAGAAGTCCGTCGCTCTGTCCTATTGAGCTACGAGGACGTGATATATATTTCATACCAAAAATATAGCCAAAAAGCAAGGAATCTTTTTGACTGAAAAGATGAAAGATGATATAAAAAGTAGGTAAAGCCGGGGCATAGTGAAACGGCTATCACGAGTCCTTTGGGAGGATTTATTCTGAGTTCGAATCTCAGTGCCCCGAAAGGATAGATGCGAGTGTAGCTCAATGGCAGAGCGATAGCCTTCCAAGCTATACATGAGGGTTCGATTCCCTTCACTCGCTCCATTAAAGCTAATGGAAAACAACAAATTAAAAGTCGCCGTCATTGGCGGGGGAGTGATGGGGCTATATATTTCTTGGAAGTTGTCGGAAATGGGACACGAGGTCTCTCTTTTTGACAGAAAAAAAGAAGATACAATAGGAAAGAAATGTTGCTCGGCTTTGGTTTCGGAAAGAATCAGACAATTCATTCCTTTTAACGATAATTGCATAGAAAATGAAATATCTTCTTGTATAATTAATTTTCCTAAGGGAAAAGTTAAGCTTAATTTTAATCCCAAGCATTTGGCCTTGAACAGGGAATCGTTGATAAGCACTCTTCTTGATTTGAATAAAAAAGTTGGAACAAGGATAGTTCTGGGACAGGAAATTAAAAAAGTGCCACCCGGCTTTGACCGGGTCATCGGGTGCGACGGCGCCTTTTCTGTTATCAGGAGAAGTTTGGGATTGAGAGATCCTAAAATTAAAAATGGAATCCAGGCCTATTCTTTGGTAAAAAACAATTCGCATATTACCGAAACATATACCGACTACAACATTTTTGGTTTTTGTTGGAAGATTCCGAAGGGGAATAGTACCGAATACGGAGCACTGGGAACTCAAAACGAAGTCAAAAAAAAGATTGATAAGATAATGGAGATAAAAGATGTCGAGAAAGATTCTTTTTCGGCTGCGGCCGTTCCTGCTCCTCATTTTCCTTTATTCAATGCCGGACTTATTTTCCCTAAAGAAAGAAACGTCACTCTTTGCGGGGATGCCATGGGTTTAACCAAGCCTTGGAGCGGGGGAGGGATAATTTGGGGACTTCATGCCGCTGACATTTTAATTAAAACTTTTCCCGATTTCAGGAGATACAAAAAGGAAACGGTTAAGTTTTTCAAATTCAAAATATTAAAAGGGCAAATATCTAATTATTTGGTCCAAACTATTGGCAAAAGATTCACCAATATCATTCCCAAAGAGATGGAATACGATAATGATTTTCCGTCTTTTTCGATTGCTTTTAAGCGAAAAAGGTGATAATCTTTAAACATCTTTAGGAGAGATGCCTGAGCGGTTTAAGGGGATGGTTTCGAAAACCATTGTAGGGTAATTCCTACCGTGAGTTCGAATCTCACTCTCTCCGCTTTAATTTATAGAACTATATGGCAGAAAACATCAAACAATCTGATGTGGCAACACGTCCGCCGGTGGTGGTTGTTTTGGGTCATATTGACCACGGCAAAACATCGCTTTTGATGGCCATCAGAGATTTCAAGGTTTTGGAAAAAGAATCGGGAGGAATCACCCAGCATGTCGGTGCTTATCAAATTGAACACAATGGCAATAAAATCACCTTTATCGATACTCCCGGACACGAGTCTTTTTCAGCAATCAGAAGCAGAGGTTCAAAATTAGCCGATATCGCGGTTTTGGTTATCGATGCGGCCGAGGGAATTAAAAAACAAACCAAGGAAGCGATAATGCACATTAAGAGTGCGGGAATTTCTTTGATAATTGCTTTTAACAAAATAGACAAGCCAGGAGCCAATCCGGAAATGGTCAAGCAGCAATTAACCAAAGAAGACATTTGGGTTGAATCATTTGGAGGTAAAGTTCCTTCGGTTGAAATATCAGCCAAGACCGGACAAGGCATTACAGATCTATTAGACATGATTCAGCTGTTGGCTGAGGTAGAAGAGCTGAAAGCTGAATTCGGGGTTAAGGCGGAAGGAACAATCATCGAATCATATCTTGATCCTAAAAAAGGACCAACTTCAACTGTTTTAGTTGAGAGCGGAACTTTAAGACAGTCCGATTTTGTCGGAACCGATTCCGCTGTCGGAAAGGTTAAGAATTTGGGTGACTTTTTGGGAAAAGAAATGAAAGAAGCTAATCCGTCTGACCCGGCAATCATTATCGGATTTGAAAATGTTCCCGCTGTCGGAGAAAAGTTCCATGTCTATGCTTCATACGATAAAGCCAAGAGTAATTTAAAGGTGAGGGAATTGAAAACGGAGATTCTTGAAGTCGACCCGACCAAGAAATGTTTGAATTTGATAATCAAAGGCGATGCTCAGGGTTCGCTTGAGGGAATCGGAGAAGTTTTGAAAACTTTGCCTCAGGAAAATGTTTGTGTGAGGGTTCTCAAATCGGAGGTGGGGGATATAACTGAAGCTGATGTGAAGACGGCCAAAACCAGCGAAGCGGTCATCATCGCTTTCAGGGTGAAGAAAGACAAGGTAGCCGAAATCAGTGCCGAGAACAACAAAGTCAAAGTATATGACTTCAGTATTATCTACGAATTGGCTCAAAAGGTGAGAGAGTTGATGGAGAGAAAGCTGGTTAAAGCTAAAGAAAGGACTGATTTGGGGAAAATAGAAGTTTTGGCTATTTTCAGGACGGAAAAGAATAGGCAGATTGTCGGAGGCAACGTTATCGAAGGCGAAGTGCAGAAAGGAGCATCTTTGGAGATTTTTAGGAACGGAGAGAAGGTGGGACAGGGAAGAATAGTCGAACTGCAATCGAATAAGAAAGATTTTGACGTGATTAAGAAAGGCAGAGAGTGCGGCATTTTATATCAAGGCAGTGAAAGGATAAAAGAGGGGGATGAATTGGTAGTGTATAAAGAAGAATATATCCAAGAAGAATTGTAATATGTTTAGAATAGAGAAGGTCAATAGTATAATACAGCAAGAGTTGGGAACGATAATATTAAAGGAAATAGACATTTTTCCGGGAACGCTTTTGACTATTACCAGAGTTGAGTGTTCGAATAACATGTTTCAATGCAAAGTATATATTTCCGTTATTCCGGAAGACAAATTCGAAGAAGTCTTAGCTCTCCTTAATAGACATATCTATGCCTTGCAGCAGATGCTGAACAAGAAGATGCAAATGAGGCCGGTTCCCAAAATAGAGTTTTTTAAAGAAAAGAAGACCAAAGAAGCGGGAAGGATAGACGAATTGTTGTTTAAGATAAAGAAGGAGGATATTGAAAAAAGCGAATAATCTTGTTATTGTTTCTTTGTGACTGGGCGTGGTGGCCAAGCAGTAAGGCAAGAGTCTGCAAAACTCTCATACGCGGGTGCAATTCCCGCCCACGCCTCACACATGCCTCGGTGATGAAATCGGCAAACATACAGCACTTAAAATGCTGCGGGTAAACACCCTTGTGGGTTCAAGTCCCACCCGAGGCACACAAACAAAAATACACTGGTTAGCCCAGTGTATTTTTATATCTCTAGTACTTCGATGTATGTTTCCTTAACCCCGAATGCTTGAGCCTGTTCTAGGGTGGGGAACCATATGTCGATTTGGTATTTGCTTTTTCTTGAGTGCATTCTGTCTTCTACCGTGAATACTTTGTTTCCGTATAATTCGGGCAATTTGATTGCTGTTCCGAAAGGTAACATATTATTGGCTACGATGCCGTCCCTTACCTCAGAACCGTTTGCGGTAATGAAGGGAGTATCGTCTGTCTGCCAAGGCGTAGAAGAGTATGCTGTAACGATAACCTTGATTTTTCGATACGTCTTTTGATCACTGCCTCCGTCTCTGTCTTCCTTTTCTGAAAATAGCGCTAACGCGTTATTCTCCAAGGAATAACTCTTTTCTGACTCATAACCTTTAGCCAAGTTAGTATTATCCGCTTTGGCATCAATGGTTAGAACCAGGGCCGAGAAAGAGAAAACAATGGCCGCGAGAAGTACGATTGTCAAATTTTGCTTTTTAAGCATAAATAAAATCCCGCCTAACGGGATAGGCATATCCTAACCTATAAACCCTCTTTTGTCAACGAGTTTGTCCACATTAAGTTTTTATCATTCGGGGGCTGATTATTTGACTTTTAGGTGTGTTTTGAGGTAAATAAAGGACAGAGGTGTGGTTATTGAGTAACGACCAACTTGAAAAAGTCCTCATAACAGAAATGTTTGGGGAAGGGGGTGAGTTTCCACGCGTACTGCATGTTGTTGTTAGGGGAGATGAGAATCTACCCGAAGAGTATAGTGGGTATCCTGCCTATTATTGCTTAGTGCCAATTAAGCCGAAAAAGCCATTGGAAACAGAAAGCTTTGAATTGGAGGTTGTCCACATACCCAGCAACACAACGTTACGTCTGGATAAAAAAACAGAAGTCTTTAAGTAATTGCTTGGCTTTTGTTTCGGGCTACTCAAATGAGTGCCCGTTTTTTTGACTTGATAATCTTAATTCTTTGTGATATAAGGATGATATGCAAAACGAAACATTACAAAAACTAACCGATAACGTTCAGATTCCCAGAAATGGTGAAATCGTGGACGGAAAGATTCTCGCTATAGAGAATTCTGCCATGTATTTGGATATTGGCCCGAGGAAAACGGGAATTATCTATGGTGCGGAATATCAGAACGCCAAAAACGTTTTGAAAAACATTAAGGTAGGGGACACCATCTCTGTTAAGGTTGTGACTCCTGAAAACGAAGAAGGATTCGTTGAATTGTCGTTGAGAGAAGCCGAAAAGGAATTGGCTTGGTCTACAATCAAAGAAAAGAAAGATCAGAACTTGGAATTCGCGGTAAAGATATCAAAGGTAAACAAGGGAGGCCTTATTACCGAAGTTGCTGGTATTCCTGCTTTCTTGCCGACATCACAGTTGTCACCCGATAACTATCCCAGAGTGCCGGAAGGAGACAAATCAAAGATATTGAGAAAATTACAGGGCTTCATCGGACAAGAAATCAAAGTTAAGATTCTTGATTTTGATGAAAAAACAGGTCAGGTTATTTTAACTGAAGAATCCAAAGAGAGCGAGTCACTACAGAAAGCCATTAAAACCATTAAAGTGGGGGATATTGTTGAAGGTAAGGTTTCGGGAATTGTTAATTTCGGAGCTTTCATCAAATTCAATTTACCAGACTCAAAACCTGAAGACGCAGCCTTGGAAGGATTGGTTCATATTTCCGAATTGGATTGGCAACTGATTGAAGACCCGGCCCAGGTGGTTGAAGTCGGACAGGATGTAAAAGCTCAGGTTATTGATATTTCTCAGGGCAGAGTTTCTTTGTCCCTCAAGAGCTTGAAGAAAGACCCTTGGCAGAACTTGAACTACAAAACCAGTGACATCATCAAGGGAGTTGTTGTCAGATTCAATCCTTTCGGAGCTTTTGTCCAGATTGTTGATGGAAATAAGGATAACGACACTAAAATACAGGGACTAATACATATTTCCGAATTCGGTTCAGAGGTCAAGATGAAAGAGAAGCTTGAATTGAACAAGGAGTACGAATTCCAGATATTGAGCTTCCAGCCTCAAAGACATTGGATGTCTTTAAGAATAAAATAAAACAACTATGAAAAAGAGCCCTATTTCAGGTCTCCTTAAGAATATCTTTTTAGTTATTATCGTCTTTTTGGTCCTCGGACTTGCTTTCGGCATGTTCAATGTTCCCAAAGAGTCAATTAATAACATTTCTATCACTCAGTTGGCTCAGGACGTTAACGACGGAAAGGTTAAGGAGATTAAAATATTGAATAACGATATTTCGATTGAGCATGTCGATGGAGCCAAAGCCGAGAGCAAAAAGGAAACAGGGGATACCTTGGGCCAGGCTTTACTTGATTATGGAGCTAATCCTGACAGTATAAAGAAAGTATCTTTTGTTTTTAATGAACCGGACACTTCTTGGGATTGGGTTGGAACTTTCTTATTAATGGTTATTCTCCCTTTGCTTTTAATGGGAGTCTTCTTTTTCATGATTTTCAAGAACGCCAAAGCCGGAGCGGCTCAGAGTTTTGACTTTACCAAAGCCAAAGCCAAATTGTTCGGAGCCGAAGGCCATCCCAAAGAAAAGATTACCTTTAAAGATGTCGCCGGATTAAAGGAAGAAAAACAAGAATTGGAAGAAATTGTTGATTTTTTGAAGAATCCCCAGAAGTATTTGAAAATGGGAGCGAGAATTCCCAAAGGAGTTTTATTGGTCGGTCCAGCCGGATGCGGCAAGACATTATTGGCGAGGGCGGTGGCAGGGGAGAGTAATGTTCCTTTTTTTTCCGTCGCCGGTTCTTCTTTCGTTGAAATGTTCGTCGGAGTCGGTTCGGGCAGGGTGAGAAGCTTATTCACCGCTGCCAAGAAACAGCAGCCTTGTTTGGTCTTTATCGATGAATTGGATAGCATTGGAAAAGCCAGGGGCCCGGCTATAACCGGAGGACATGAAGAGAGGGAGCAGACCCTGAATCAATTATTGACCGAAATGGACGGATTCGAAAAGAATGACAAAATCATTGTTTTAGCCGCTACCAACAGGCCGGATGTTTTAGACCCCGCTTTATTAAGGCCGGGCAGGTTTGATCGAAAAGTTGTTATCAATCTTCCCGACATTAAAGAGAGGGAAGATATTTTGGCAATACACTCGAGAGGAAAACCTTTGTCTGTTGGTATTAAACTGAGAGAAGTGGCGGAAAGAACTCCCGGTTTTTCCGGAGCTGATTTGGAAAATGTCTTTAACGAAGCGGCTATTTTAGCTGCCAAGAAGAACGTTAAAGAAGTGGTTCAGCAGGACTTGCTCGATTCGATTGAAAAGGTTTTGTTGGGACCGGAGAGAAGGAGCCATATCATGACTGACAAAGAAAAAGAAATCACCGCCTATCACGAGGCCGGACACGCTTTGATCGCCGCCAAGATTTCTCATGCCGAACCGGTCAGGAAGATTTCCATTATTTCAAGAGGAATGGCAGCCGGATATACCTTAAAGGTTCAAAAAGAAGAAAGAATGCTTCGAACCAAGAAAGAGTTTGAAGCTGAATTAGCAGTTCTATTGGGAGGATTTTCTTCGGAGAAATTGATATTCGGAGATATGACTACCGGAGCTTCCGATGATTTGAACAAATGTTCTCAATTAGCCAGAAACATTGTTAAGAAGTACGGCATGTCTTCTTTGGGACCGATTGTATTCGGCGAAAGAGATAGGGAGATATTTTTGGATAGTGAAAGCGAAAGCAAGAACTATTCCGAAGGAGTGGCGGTAAAAATTGATGATGAAGTGGAAAGAATAATATTGCAGGCACAAAAGGAAGCGGAGAAGATATTGAAAGACAATAAAGACCTATTGGCCAAGATTGCCAAGACTTTAATTGAGAAAGAAACAATCGAAAGGGAGGAATTTGAGGAGTTGATAGGGAAGTAACTCCTGCGCGTGTAGCTCAGTTGGTTAGAGCACAGCTCTTATAAAGCTGGGGTCGATGGTTCGAATCCATCCCCGCGCACAATTTAGCAAGGTGTTCAACCCTTGCTTTTTGTTTGATTTTATTGTATTTTATGGCCAGACAGCTTTGCTGTTCTTAACAAGGAGCCAATCATGAAAGATTTGGAGAAAAAGGTTTTGAAAATTTTACGAGATGTTGATGCTATGGTTATAGGACACTTCGTTCTGGCTTCGCTTCTGCATGCGAAAGTGTACATCAATAAGGATGCAATATATCTGCATCCGAAGAAGATATCTTTGCTTTGCAGGTACATTGCGAAAAATTTTGTCAAAGACAAGGTGGATGCAGTGGTTTCGCCTGCGACAGGAGGAATAGTCCTTTCGCAGTGGACCGCTTATCATCTTTCGAGGTTGACCAGAAGAGAAGTCTTGGCGGTATACGCTGAAAAAGACGGGAAGGGAGGATTCGTCCTGAAGAGAGGATACGACAAGGTCATTAAGGGCAAGAGAGTCCTTGTGGTCGAAGACATTCTTACCACCGGCGGGTCTGTGAAGAAAGTCATTGAATTGGTACGGTCTCATGGAGGGATTGTTGTCGGTCTTGGAGCTCTTTGCAACAGAGGGAAAGTGACCCCAGCTGATGTGGCAGATCCCACCGAGTTCTTCGCTCTCGTTGATATTGACGTTGAGACCTGGCCTGAGGTCAAATGTCCTCTTTGCGCAAGAAGCGTCCCCATCAACACTGATCTGGGTAAGGGTAAGGAATATCTTGCCAGCAAGAAGGTCAACCAAGGCAATTGATTTTGCTGATGCAGCTCGGTGCGAAACGCCGAAACTCCATCAGGAAATTATCGATGCTCTCGGGTAATATCCATTACCCATTTTTTTATATATTGCCAACTCGTCTTTTTTCTGGTAGTTTATTTTTGTTGACTAAAAGCCCCAAATCACCTATTATAAAAAAGAGCTCTTCCACAAAAGGGGCGTATAGCTCAGTTGGTTAGAGCGTTACGTTGACATCGTAAAGGCCCCCTGTTCGAGTCAGGGTACGCCCACAGTTTGAGTAATAAAGATAATAAACATATGGCAGAAGAAATAAAAAAAGAAGAAAATGCCGCTGAAGTTGTTGAGACCGAAGTTGCAGAAACAAAAGAACCCGCTGAAGAGAAGGGGATTATTGAGTCTAATTTGAAAGGAGATTTGCCCGACATTAAGCCCGGAGACATGGTCAAGGTTTATCAGAAGATTAAAGACATATCAGCTAAAGACAAGAAAGTCAAAGAAAGAATTCAGATTTTTGAAGGACAGGTTTTGGCCAGAAAGCACGGCAAAGGAGTTTCAGCTACAATCACCGTCAGAAAGGTTGTTGACGGAATCGGGGTGGAAAAGATTTTCCCCATCCATTCTCCCTCAATTGATAAGATAGAAATTGTCAGAAGCGGAAAAACAAGAAGAAGCAAGCTATACTATTTGAGAACCGCCAAAGGAAGAAAGGCAAAGTTAAAAACAAAAGAAGCGAAAGAAGCGGCAGAATAGGGCGAGTGATGAAATTGGCAGACATCTATGCTTGAGGTGCATAGGGGATTATTCCCGTGCGGGTTCAAGTCCCGCCCCGCCCACATAGATGACGCAAGGGCGATTAGCTCAATTGGTAGAGCACTTCGTTTACACCGAAGGGGTTAGAGGTTCGAGTCCTCTATCGCCCACAAGACGCCGAGGTAGCCAAGTCGGTCACGGCGAATGTCTGAAAAACATTAGATTCCGGTTCGATTCCGGACCTCGGCACAGTTTGCCTTTTTACAATTTGAACTGGTATGATATAATATAATTGTAATCATACGGGTTCAATATTATGAGAAATGACCGCCATTTAGCCTTAGAATTAAGGAAAAAGGGATTGAGTTATGCTAAGATTAGCAAGGAACTTGTTATTCCCATGAGTACTTTAAATTCCTGGTTTAAGGATTTGGCTTGGTCCAAGAGTATTAAAAAGAGATTGACGGCAAAAGCTATATTAACATCAAGAAAAAGGATAAAGAAGGTAATTAAGTCAAACAGAGAAAGATGGGAAAAATGGAGAAGTGATTTCCGGAAAGAGGCTGAAACAGATTTTTTGAAATTAAAATCAAAACCTTTATTTATAGCAGGAACAATGCTGTATTGGGGAGAGGGTGACCAAAGCTTGAAATATCCTGTTCGCCTGACCAATGTTGATTATAGGATGATAGTCTTATTTAAGAAGTTTTTGTTGGAAATTTGTAAAATAAAAAAAGAAGATATTTATTTGTCACTATTTATATATCCAGATATTAATGAGGAAAAGTGCAAAAAGTTTTGGAGTAATAAGATAAAAATCAATTATTTTGATAAGGTGCAAGTTATTTACGGGAAGCATCCTACCAAAAGATTAGAGAATGGGATATGCTCAATCAGGGTTAAGAAGAGTGCAGGATTAAAAGAAAAAATATTGGCTTGGATTAGTTTATTGGGAAAAGATTTAACAAACAAAAAAGTGCGGGTGTAGTACAATGGTAGTACGTATGCTTGCCAAGCATAATACGGCGGTTCGATTCCGCTCACCCGCTCCATTAAAATTATTTAAAAAGTATGAAAATAACGTGGTGTGGAGATTCTTGTTTCGAAATAGCGAGTGTTTCCAAGGACAAAGACAATGTCTTGACTATTGTTGACCCGATTGGAAAGTCTAATAAAGCCGATATCATACTTGAAACTCATCCCGAGAAGAGCGGATTTGAAACGGACGAACAGTTCGTTATTTCTTCTTGCGGAGAATATGAGAGAAAGGGGGTCTTCATCCAGGGGATTGAATCTTTCCAGCCGGACAAGAAATCAAAAAATATTATTTACGCGATTGAAGTCGAGGATGTGAGGATAGCTCATTTGGGTTATTTCGGGGAAGGGGATATTTCGGAAAAGCAATTGGAAGAAATGGGCAATGTTGATATTTTAATCGTTCCGGTTGACGGTGACAAAACCATCAGCTACGCCGAAGCGGCCAAGATTGTCTCCCGTGTTGAGCCTGCAATAGTCATTCCGATGTGCTATGATGGTAAAAAGAAAGACAAAGGATTGGCACCTTTTTTGAAAGCATTGGGACAGAAAGATGTTGTTCCTCAGGATAAATTAAGCATTCAAAAGAAAAACATTTCTGTGGGAGAAAAAGCAGAAATAGTAATATTAGAGGAAAAGTAAAATGGCAAAAAAAGAAGAAAAAGAAATCCAAGTCATCGGCAGCGTCGAAGAAAGGGAAATCAGCAGTGAAATGAAAGACAGTTACATCGACTACGCCATGTCGGTTATCGTTTCCAGAGCCTTGCCCGATGTGCGAGACGGACTAAAGCCCGTACAGAGGAGAATTTTGTATGCCATGTATGACATGGGTGTGAGGTCCGATGCCAAATTCAGAAAATCAGCAGCCGTTACCGGAGAAGTTTTGGGAAAATATCATCCTCATGGAGACAGTTCCGTTTACGGAGCTTTGGTCAGAATGGCTCAGGATTTTTCTTTGAGATACCCCTTGGTTAAAGGTCAGGGAAATTTCGGTTCAATTGAAGGAGATCCGCCCGCTGCCCAGAGGTACACTGAATGTAAATTGTCGAAGGCCGGAGAAGAGTTATTGAAAGATATTGACCGGGATACGGTTTCATGGACCGACAACTACGATGCGACCAGAAAAGAACCGGCTGTTTTGCCGTCTCCTTTGCCCAACTTGTTATTGAACGGTTCAACCGGTATTGCTGTCGGTATGGCCACCAATATTCCTCCCCATAACTTGAAGGAGGTTTGCGAAGCTTTAATTCATTTGATTGACAATCCCAAAGCGGAAACTGAAGATTTGTTCCAGTTCATCAAAGGACCGGATTTTCCAACCAGCGGAATAATCTATAATAAGAAAGATATTTTATCGGCCTATTCTCAAGGTAAGGGCTCTTTCTTGACCAGAGGAAAAGTTGAAGTTATTGAAAAAGAAAAAGGATATCAATTGATTGTTTCCGAAATTCCTTATCAAGTTGATAAATCAGCTTTGATTATTCAAATGGCCAACTTGGTTCAGACCAAGAGATTGGAAGGAGTGAGAGATATCAGGGATGAATCGGATAAAGAGGGAATGAGGATTGCCGTTGATTTGCAGAGAGGAGTCGCCCCGAAGAAAGTATTGAATGTCTTATATAAATATACCGATATCCAAAAAACATATCACTTGAATATGCTGGCTTTGGTTAACGGAATCGAGCCGAGAGTGTTGTCTTTGAAAGATGTTTTGGAATTATACTTGGTTCATAAGCAGGAAGTTGTTGTCAGAAGAACCAAGTTTGATTTGGAGAAAGCCAAAGAAAGAGCCCATATTTTGGAAGGTATTTCCAAAGCATTGGATAATGTTGATGCGGTGATTAAGACGATAAGAGCTTCGAAAGATAAAGATGATGCTAAAGTCAATTTGGTCAAGAAGTTTAAATTGACCATGATTCAGGCCGAAGCGGTCGTGGAAATCAGATTGCACCAATTGGCCAAATTGGAAAAACAAAAGATTGAAGACGAGTTGGCCGAAATAATGAAACAGATAAAATTCTTGGCTAAGATTTTGGAAAGCAAAGCCGAGCAGAAGAAAGTGATGAAAGCGGAGATAGAAAAAGAAGTTGAGCTATACGGAGATGAAAGAAGAACCGTTGTCATGGCTCACTCTCCCGAAACAATTTCCGAAGAAGACCTGGTTCCTTTGGAAGACACTATTGTCACTTTGACTTCAGGGGGGTATATCAAGAGAATCAATCCTTCCGAATACAAAAAGCAGAATAGGGGAGGACAGGGTATGCTCGGAATGAAAACCATGGAAGACGACGAGGTCTATCATTTCTTCACCGCCAAGACCCACGACTCATTGTTCTTCTTTACCGATTCCGGAAAAGTATTCCAGACCAAGGTTTATGAAGTTCCCGAAGGACAGAGAGCTAATCGAGGCAGAGGACTGATGAACTTCCTTGAAATTTCAACTTCAGACAAGGTTTTGTCGGTTTTGAATTTGGATAAGAAAGACAAAGAAGAAAAGATAAATTCCTTGGTTATGGTTACCAAGAACGGAGTAATCAAGAAAACCCCTTTAAAGGATTTTGAAAATGTAAGGAAGGGAGGATTAATTGCCATTAAATTAAAACCCGATGATTCTTTGTGCAATGTCAGAAAGATTGGCGACGGAGACGAAGTTATTATCGCCACCAAGAACGGACAATCAATTCGATTCTCTGAAAAAGAGGTCAGGCCGATGGGCCGACCGGCTTCGGGCATCCGCGGAATCAAACTGAAGAAAGGAGACGAAGTTATCGGAATGGAAGTCATCAAAAAAGAAAGACTGAAAGAAAAAGATTATTTATTGGTTTTGACCGATAACGGTTTCGGCAAGAGGACCTTGTCTTCGGAATACAAGACTCAGGGGAGAGGAGGAAGTGGCGTCAGAATAGCCCATATTACCTCTAAAACAGGCCAATTGGCCAAGATTGAGGTTATTGCCGATAAAGAGGACCTGATTGTCATTTCTCAGAAAGGACAGGTTATCAGGACTAAGATTTCCAGCATTCCCAAGTTGGGCAGAGATACCCAGGGAGTGAAAATTATGAAGATGAAGCCGGGCGACAAGGTGGCTTCGGCAACCTGTTTAACCGAGAAAGAAGAGGCCGAGTAATTTACATTTCTTAAATTATCTTATACAATATTCTTATATGAACGAAGGGTTCTTAAATCCCCAACAGATTCTTAAGAATATTCCGTTGAAGGAAGACATGATTGCCTGTGATTTCGGTTCCGGTTCGGGAGGGTGGGCGATTCCTTTAGCTCAAGAACTGAAGGCCGGAATGGTCTACGCCATCGACGTTCTAGAAGATGCTATTTCTGCTTTAAATGGAAAGATATCTTCTCAGCAATTGTTTAATATTAAAACAATGCTTGCTGATGTGGAAAAGGGAATCAAAATAAAGAACGATTATTTTGATTTGGTTTTGATGACCAATCTTTTGTTTCAGGTTGAAAATAGGGATTTTGTCATGCAGGAAGCTAAAAGAGTTTTAAAACCAAACGGACTGGTTTTGATTATTGATTGGAAGAAAGATGCCCCGGTCGGTTCTAAAGAGGGAAGATTGTCCATCGAAGAAGCTGTTTTGTTGGGAGAGAAAGATGGATTCAAAAAAGAAAAAGAAATTAGTTCAGGTAATTTTCATTGGGGCTTGTTATTAAGAAAAATATGAAAAAAACATTTTTAACAATTTTAATTTTTTTGTTTATTTTTGCAAGTTTTCCATTAATTACTTTCGCCGATTGGTGTTCCGTTGCCGGAGGATCATGGCAAACTCTTCCCGGTGGAGATACTTGTGTATGTCCTGATGGATATGCAGCATCGGGCGGATCTTGTACGGATAATTGTCCAACGGGAAAGACCTACGATGCTGCCACTGAGGAATGTGTTACCGTCCAAACAACAAATACGATTTACGGACCAAGTTCCATAGCGACAGAAGCTGAAGCTAGTCGGTGCACATCGGCTTGGTGTTATCCTACAACTGATATTGATGAGAATGGAACTCAATATGTCGGAGTTAATAAGCAGGCAACTTATGATTATTCAACTGGATTGTGTTCATGTCCTTCCGGCTATAGCAGTACCACGGTAGAATATTTTAACAGTAGCGTAACAGACCCTAATTTTAATGCCTCCTCAGGAGTTTCTGGTACGAGTTCTAGCACTACCTCTGGTAGTAGTTCGTCAACTACTTCTAATACATATACCTCGGGAAATTCAGGAGGAGGTTCAAGTACTTTTCCAACAGTAACCAGCACAGGAATTCTTACCAATCCCATTACTTCGGGAAGCTTTGCAGATTTGCTAAATAGAATAATTGACTGGATTTTGAACATCGCTTTGGTCTTGGCACCGCTAGTTATTGTCTATGGAGGTTTCATTTATATGACTGCGGCAGGGGATACTGGTAAGGTTACTCAGGGGAAGAATATCGTCCTTTATGCTGTCATCGGATTCATTGTGGCACTTCTGGCCAAGTCCCTTATTGGCATTTTTACAGATTTAGTGGTAAAATAGTTTTAAATTAAAAATAACAAAAATATGAAAAAGCAAACGCTAATTCTTATATGTCTCTGGGTGGCCGTATTGTTTGTGCCTTTTATGGTTTCGGCTGATGTCGTTGCTTACGATGAAGACAATGCCGTTGCACAGACGATAACCAATATTACCAAATGGGTTACGAACATCTGTCTGGGCATCGCTATTTTGATGTATGTTCTTGGCGGATATTTCTGGGTGATTGACAATGGTAATCTAGAGAGCGTTAAGATGGCCAAGAATATTATTCTTTCGGCAACAATCGGCTTGGCCATCATCTTAATTGCCAACAGCTTGGTAAGCGTAGTAAAGACATTGGTTGTAACAGATTAATATAAAGGTCGGATAATAATTAACAAACATGACTATGAAGAAAAAAATATTAGCCTTGATTGCCTGTGCAATAGTATTGTCATTTATCGGAACAGGATATGTTGCCGCCGCAGAAGACAATCTGGATGGCTGCAGAATTACAAGGACAAGTAGGTTGCCATCAACCTTGGACTGTGAGACAACATCAAGCAATGGAACACTTTACTGCTATTATGATGACGGAGATTGTGGAATGTGCTGTTTATTGAACGGAATTTACAACATTACCGATTGGGTATTCGTTGTTTTGATGGCTATTTCATCCCTAATGATTATTTGGGGTGCTGTATTATTCACCACTTCTTCGGGAGATCCGGAAAAGACAGGCAATGCAAGACAGCTCATCATCTACGCCGCAGTTGGTATTGCCGTAGCTCTATTTTCAAGAGCGGTTCCTCCGGCAGTCAAGATGATCATCGGAGCTTAATATGTTTGAATATTGACACCCACTTGTTTTTGGTATACAAAGTGGGTGTTTTATTGCCGAGGTGGCGGAACTGGCAGACGCGTATGCCTTAGGAGCATATGCCCTTGTGGT
>Ga0074195_1000402_pt1 | contig 90323 bp, 92 predicted proteins | sample EPASupsiteHSE623_FD_64525 | JGI IMG/M metagenome (GOLD analysis project Ga0074195, IMG submission 64525) | Bioremediated contaminated groundwater from EPA Superfund site, New Mexico - Sample HSE6-23 | ecosystem: Environmental > Aquatic > Deep subsurface > Groundwater > Contaminated ...
TATTTTTATCTTAGAGCACCCTGATCTATACGTCAATAACGCGGGTTCAGACCCTGAGTTATTCGCCTTAAAAGAATAAACGAGGCGCGAGAACCGTCCCCATGCCTTAGATTTAAAGGAAAATTTAAAAAAATGTTGAATAATAAGCTTTATTATGAAAACTAAACGTAAAAAAATTAATTTAATATTAGTACTGCTGGCCTTTTTATTTTTTGCTTCAATCGGGAAATTTGCAGGTCAATTTCTGGTGATAAATGAACAACCCCAAAAAGCAGATGTTATTGTTATTCTAGCTGGGGATCGCGGTTATCGTACCGAACGGGGAGCTGAATTATTTCAGGCTGGGTATGCTCCCTATATAATTGTATCGGGTGGACCGATATATAACAACATAACTGCTGCTGATTTAATGATGAATCATGCTGTGGAGTTGGGTATACCGGCAGAGGCTATTATAAAAGAATCTTATGCCGATAGCACCTATCAGAATGCTGTTTATACTAAGGAAATAATGGAACAGCGGGGCTTTAAGTCAGTTATCATTGTTTCATCTGATTTCCATATGCGACGGGTCAAGATGGTTTTTGAACGAGTTTTTAAAGATACGGATATTGAGCTTATATATTGCGCGGCCAAAGACCCTACGTTTGACCCTGACCATTGGTGGAGCAGTAATAAGAGCATTATGAATACATTTAATGAGTATGTTAAGTTGATAGGATACTTTTTCAATCGGGATAACTAATTAAACTATCGGATTAGCGATAGTTCCATATGGGGAGTGCCACTATGAAAAGATTTTTACAGGTATTATTAACTGTTGTCATAATATTGAGTACTACATCTATTGTCCATACACCTGTAACTCAGGCTAGTGATCTTATAAATCATGAAGCTGAGGCCCGTACTCTCCAAGCTCTGGGACTATTCAGCGGAACAGACCAGGGGTTTGAGTTAACCCGGGTACCTAGCCGAGTAGAAGGTGCAGTGATGCTGGTACGGCTTTTAGGTAGAGGTGAGTATGTTATACACCAAAACTTTCCTCATCCCTTTAAGGATGTACCCGCCTGGGCCGACCCCTACATCGGGTATATGTACGCCGCTGATCTGACCGCAGGCACAGGGCCTTCAACCTTCAGCCCGGATCTTCCTTTGACGGTGAACCAATATCTTTCATTTGTGTTACGCACGTTAGGATATAGTGACCAGAAAGGTGATTTTGAGTGGGATAAGGCCATAGATAAATCAGCAGATATTAGCTTAATAGATTCATCCACCCGCCAAGAACTTGAAACCAGCTTCAGGCGTGATGAAATGGTGTTGGTTTCATACCTCGCGCTTAAAAATAATTTGAAGGACAGCAACTACACTTTGCTGCAGAAATTAGTAGAAGTTGATAAAGTAGTTTCGCCCGTAAATGCTCAGGCCGCAGGTTTGTACACCCCCCAGCCCGGTGGCCATATTAGCGAGACCAGTAATGGTTATTTGATAAGCAGTCAAGATGAGTTGAAGTATGCATTAGCTGCCGCCATGCTGAAGCTGAAAACAGATTTTGTCCTAAACTTTTACAAATACCCTGGAGACCCGTTGAGCGATTTTGAAACCACAACCGATCAGGCCATAGAGCTTATCAGACAAAAAACTGGCTTGAAAGACCTGCTGAGCCGCTGGGAGTATCTCGGTACTACAGAAAAATTGAACATAAAAATGCAATATCGATATAACCAGGAAAGCTTCGCTCAGGAACTAGTTAAGAACGAAGCTGTACAAAAAAAGGTTGCGGAAATAATTAGTGCCTATATTAAGCCCGGCATGACCGAATATGATAAGGAAAAAGTTCTGCATGATTATATTATTAACCATAGCCAGTATGACTACGAAAACCTAATGAATAATACTATTCCCAATGATTCATTTACTCCGTACGGGGTCTTAATTCTAGGGCGCGGGGTTTGTCAGAGCTATGCCGAGGCTTTCGCCTTGCTAGGTAAAGCAGCCGGCTTGGAATGCCAGGTAGTGATCGGCGAGGCCTATGGGTTCAGCCAGTGGAACGACCACGCCTGGAATATAGTCAAAATAGGGGACAGATATTACCACTTGGATGCCACCTTTGATGACCCTGTGGTTCAGGACGGCAACGGAGTATTAAGCTACAATTATTATAATTTGACAGATACCGAAATAAGCAAAAATCATAAATGGGACCGATCAGCCTATCCAGCCTGCACAGCCGCTAAATAGAATGGGTTGAGTCAGGTGCAGGAACACACTACATAAGGCAATAACTCGGGGTTAGCTGATATGCTCCCTTTAAAGCAGACCGTGAAAAAACAAACTGTCTTTTTGAAGGGAGCATATCAGCTAACCCCAGGTTATTGCGATTTGCAGTTCCTGAATTAGGACGGAAATAGACGGTCGAGTAGATGGGGGCCTCACTGCCCCGCACCCCTCTCGGAACCGTACGTGCGCTATTAACGCATACGGCTCTTCATATCAACTTTTACCATAATCCTATTGTTAAACCTGGTTTTATGTCGTATATGTTAACATATACCTTCGGGGTTGCCACCGGAAATTTCTTTAGGAATAGTTGAAACTTCTCCCTTTCGAAGCTTTTCCTCTGGCTTCTCCGGTTTAACCATTTGAATAACGCATTTATCACTTGATATCGAAATCTACTTACTGCATGATAGTTATCGGTTATGCTGTAGTAGTGATAGTAGCCCTGCATTTTCCTGTTTAAATGGGCAACCAGTTTGTCTGCGGGCATGGTTCGGTTTAACTTTATCCATTCCTTTGCCCGCTTCAGACTTGCTCGGTATTTCTTAGCACAGGTTATCCGTTTGACCCGGAATTTTCCGTGGCGGCTCTTCCCGCAGTAATGGGTAAATCCTAAGAAATCAAACGTATCTGGTTTGCCCTTTCCTTCCTGCTGACGTTGGCTTTCGGCATTCTTGCCGAAGGCTATTATCTTCGTCTTTTCCTCAGCTATTTCCAGGTTGTATTTCTCTAGCCTCTTAATTAGAACGTGGTAGAATTTCTCCGCGTCTTCTTTATGTTGGAAGCAGCAGACGAAGTCATCTGCATATCTAACAAGGTAGCATTTTCCCTTTAGGTGTTTTCGTACTACCTGCATGAACCAGAGGTCTAGTACGTAGTGTAGATATATGTTGGCTAGGAGCGGGGAGATTATTCCTCCTTGAGGTGTTCCTTCTCCCGTCTCGTATCTTGTTCCTGCTTCCATGTACCCTGCTTTTAGAAATCTAGCTATCAGTCTCAGGATGCTGGGGTCTGCTATCCGTAGTTTTAGAAACTCCATCAAGTGTTCATGGTCAACATGGTCGAAGAATCCTTTTATATCCGCATCCACTATATAGTTTGTTTTGCCTTTTTCAATTAGTTGGTTTAGCACTTTTAGTGCATCAAGGGAACCCCTTCCCGTTCTGAATCCAAATGATACATTTGAAAAGTCTTGCTCGTATATTGGGTTTAATATTTCTACCATTGCCTTTTGTACCAGTTTGTCTTCGTAGGCTGGTATTCCCAGCGGACGCATTTTGTTGCTGCCAGCTTTGGGTATATAGGTTCTCCTTACCGGCATCGGTCTGTAGGCTTTCTTCTTTAGTCTCTCAACCAGGTTTTCCAGCCTGCTGGGTACGTCGCGGTCATATTCCACCCAGGTAACTCCGTCTACCCCTGCCGCCTTGGTTGGGTCCATTCTGTAGTGGCATTCGAGGAGCAACTCTTTTGTAATTAGGTGTGCCAGCGACGTAAATATTTCGTTCGGCTTTGTTTTGGCTATTTCGGCTATCCTTGCAAGTTTTGTTTCCATCCTTTTCTCCTACCTCTGGGTATAGTGGATGTCTCCCTTTTAAGGTCGTTGATATGTTACTGCCTTCCTTCTGCAGGCATTACCCCGCTTCATTAGTACTATGCAGTAATCCGACTCCCTGCCTGCCGTTTGCTTTCCTTGCTTTGTATCGCTTGTACGGCATACTTGTTTCATGTTAGGAGTCAAGAACAGGCAGGGTCTCCCGAGTTACCATGTTATAACTGTGTGTAGCGTGCCAGGGTCTCCGACCCCGGAGAGGTTCCATTGTCTCGCCTTTAATGACTACTGGAATGTTGCCTTCTGCTAGTCCGACAGCATCGGCCCTCTCATCTCTCATAATTTCGAGGCTCAATCCCTTCAACCTTTCGGCTTCCGGCCCACTACCTTGCCTGCCTACGCTTAAGCAATACAGTTACCTGTCTTGCTCCAAGGCTAGCTACAGATGGTTGGCTAATCCTTTTCTGGCGGGATTCCCACCCGCTATATATCATGGCCTTGCTCGGCCGCACCGGACTTATATGACTTACGCAGAGTAAAAAGCCATTATGTAAAGGGACACAGCTTAGCCGCTGATCTTTCTTTGCTTTATCGCTTCCTGCATATATACTACTGCAGCTGGGGGAGCCTTTAAATCGGTTGCAGACGGATATTCGGGCTTCTGGTATTCGGGTATTACATTCGAGATCAGATTTAATATGGCGTTCCTCTCTGGGGCAGCACTCATAAACCAGGCATAAATGTTTTTATTTATGTCAGCATAGCTTTCATCTAGTTCCTTTTTGGAGATAAATATCCTCTCGTGGCGGGTGGCAGCCATCTCTTCACGCCCGGAGAAGAGTTCTTCGTAGAGCTTCTCTCCCGGCCTTATTCCGGTATAGGTGATCTCTATATCGCGTCCCGGTTCGTAGCCGTAAAGCCTTATCAAATCCTTTGCCAAATCTGCTATTTTGACCGCTGCTCCCATATCCAGTACAAATACTTCACCGCCGCCAGCGATAGCTCCGGCCTGTATGACCAGTTCCACTGCCTCAGGAATGGTCATGAAAAAGCGCTTCATGTCAGGGTGAGTTATGGTCACCGGGCCGCCTCGTTCTATCTGTTTTTTAAAGGTAGGTATAACGCTGCCCCGGCTGCCCAGGACATTGCCAAAGCGGACGGCGGCAAAACGGGTGGAGCTGCTGCGATTAATGTCTTTAACAATCAGTTCCGCGATGCGCTTGGTGGCTCCCATTACACTGCTGGGGTTGACCGCTTTGTCGGACGATATGAGGATGAAGGTCTCTGCTCTATACTTATCTGACAGCTCCGCAACATTCCTGGTTCCCAACACGTTATTATACATAGCTTCCTCCGGGTGACGCTCCATTATAGGCACATGCTTGTAGGCGGCAGCATGGAACACTACCTGCGGCCGGTATTTGATAAAGGCGGCTTCCAGGTTGTCCCGGTGTTTCACATCCAGAAGTTCCATGGCTATTCCGGACTCAACATCTAAATCCTTCAACTCCATTTCTATATCAAAAAGGTTATTCTCACAGAAATCCATGATTACCAACAAACGGGGCTTGAAGCGGACTATCTGGCGGCAGAGCTCAGAACCTATGGACCCTCCTGCTCCGGTAATTAAGACGGTTTTATTGTTGATATAGCCGGATACCTGCATTAGATCAATGGCTACCGGGTCCCTGCCTAATAAATCTTCCATCTGTACATTCCGTATGTGGGAGATCATGTTAGCTCCATTGGCGCTGTGATAGATATTGGGAAGGATTTTAAGACTTACTGAAGTCTGTTGGCAGATGTCAATAATTTCCCGGACAACTTGTCCCCCTACCGAGGGCATGGCAATGATAATCTCATCCAAATCTAACTGCTCGACCAGGCAAGGGATCTCGGTCCTGCTCCCCTTGACCGGAAGGCCTAACATCATTTTGTTTATTTTACTGGGGTCGTCATCTACAAAGGCTACCGCTCGCAGCCCCAGATCTGGATTGTTCTGAATATCTCTAACCAGCATGGCTCCTGCATTACCTGCCCCTACAATTAAAACCCGCTGACCGGTGTGGCTCACATTCAGATGGTAATCCCTGAAAAGACGCCACGACAGGCGAGAGGTTCCAATGAATAAATTAATGCCTACCCAGCTTAGTATGTAAACAGACCTCGGTAGTGTAGGGAGGCTGAAAAACTCTATACAGGCTACGATGATAATTACACTGCCAGTGGTTGCACCCAGTATGGAAAGCAGCTCGCCTATGCTGGCGTACTGCCAGATCCGATTATAGAGCTTAAAAATTAACATAAATATTAGATTTACCACGGTAACAAGGGGGCTGAGGACGAAGAAGGCATGTAAATATTCAATCGGAATACTGCTGTCAAATCTCAGCAACAAAGCGCAATAGATGGCCGCGTTTATAAGGAAAGTATCGATTAGAATCATTATAATAGTTCGAAACGAAAAGGATCGCATATAATTCTTCTCCTTCATCAATTTAGAATTACGCGGGGGTGCAATAACTCGAGGTCAAACCCCGAGTTATTGTTTACAATATAATCTATAATATAGTAATATTCTCCATATTACTAGGATAATATATTAAAGTGCCCATCGTCAAGACATAGGATTTCAGTTGTGTTTACTCCTCATAGATATGCTTTTCAATTGTAACAAAAAAACACCTTCTGCTTCAACAACAGAAGGTGATTAATAATAATCTGATAAGTTATTAATGTCATCCTGAACGAAGTGAAGGATCTAATAATTCTTCGAAGGAGATTCTTCGTTACACTCAGAATGACGCGAAATTTCACTCAGGGTGACACGAACGTTATTTTCTTACTAAGTTATATCTTGGCTCCGTGGCCGGGACTGGGGAGATTGGACCGTTCCTGATTAGCTTTGTCAATTTCTGCCTGGGTCTGGGTGGTGGTTTTGGTGGTTGTCTCAGCCTTGGTTTTGGTAGTAGACCCGGTAGTAGTTTGATGAACGGTACCCGGCACTATTACTGCCACGGTCTGGCCGCTTAGCATTTTATCCAGCAAGGTAGAGGTTTGTCCTTTGTCGGCGATCCAGTAGCTCGCGGTAAGAATTCCCTGCTCATTACGTTCGTCATAGAAGGAACCGGGCAGAGTCTGTGCAATAATGCCATCACTGCTGAACCCAGGTGTCCAGGACGCTATCTTCAGCATATCGGTTAAACCCAGGTTGGTCTTTACATTAGCCCGGGCTTCTTTGATCAAGGTTGGCAGCTTGACGATAGTGGACGGCTGCAGCAACTCTTTGCCTAGTGCTTTGAGGAATTCCTGCTGATGGGCGGTTCTATCAATGTCACCATTGATATAACCCCGAAAGCGCACGAAGGCCAGGGCATCGTAGCCGTTTAACTTCTGCAGACCCGGTTTGAGGTCAATATCCTCGGAAGGCTTGTACATACGCTGGTCAACATTTATAGTTACTCCACCCAGGGTATCAATTATTTTTTGGAATCCTTCGAAATCGATTTCTATATAATAGTTTATTTTTTCATTCATCAGTTCTTCGACTTTATTTACAGCCAGTTCCGGACCGCCTACCACATTAGCCGCATTAATCTTATCCATACCGCCGCTCACGCTGCCGCTAATTTTAGTATCACGGGGAATAGAAACTACAGCTACCCGGTTTAGATCGGGGTCTACCGAAGCCAAAATGATGGTATCAGAGCGTGAGACTGTCTCCCCAGACCGGGCATCGACCCCCAGCAGGAGGATGTTGGTTCTGGCTTTGTCTGCAACCGTGCTGGCATCTGTACTAACCGTCTTTTCGCTCGGAGAAGATATTTTCGCTATACCAGCACCTACACCAAAAAATATCCCGAATACTAGAGTAAATAGTAATATATTTTTAATAGATAATTTCATTTTCATTACAAGCCTCCATAATATAAGACGCGGATCGTTCCTAAACTATTAATGGGAAATTGAGGTCGTTTTACCCGGTTTGGTAAGATCAATTGTTTTACCTCCGGTGCGCATGCCAATCTTCTCCGCACCCAGCACTATGAGTATGAGCAGCAAGGCCAGACCCCAGGTTGCCTTGGGTTGATTTAAGTGGTTCAGCACAATTGCCGTCGTCCCAAAAACTCCGCTGATAGCGTAGATAATTAATACGCTGTTGCGATGCCCATACCCGATCGCCATCAAGCGATGGTGCAGGTGGGATTTGTCGGGCATAAATATCGGGGCTTTGTTATTGATCCTTCTGATAATAGCGAAAAAGGTATCAAAAATAGGTATACCTAATATCACAATAGGCACAAACAGCGATATAATCGCAGTGCTCTTGGTCAAGCCCATGACAGCCAGACATCCCAGTATGAACCCCAGGAAATTGGAACCTCCATCTCCCATAAAGGTACGGGCGGGATGGAAGTTATAGGGCAGAAAGCCTATTATGGCTGCCACCAGGATAAAGGCGGCTGTAAATACGGCATACTCTCCCTGGGTGTAGGCTACAAATCCAATGGTGGCCGCGGCTATACCAGAAACTCCAGCCGCCAGACCATCCAGTCCATCAATTAGATTGATGGCATTGCTGATGCCAACTATCCAGAGGAATGTCAGGGGTATGCCCAGATAGCCCAGATCAATAGGACCATCAAAGGGGTTGGTAACAAAACTAACCACTACTCCGCAATATATGGCAATGCCAGCTGCTATACTCTGACCGGCCAGCTTCACCAGAGGAGGCAGCTGGTAGATATCATCCAGCATCCCCACCAGGAAGATAACAGTTCCTCCAATCATAATACCTAAAATGGGCTCGGAAACTTGCACTCCCAGTAACATTACGATGATAAATGCCGAAAAAATACCCAGGCCTCCCAGCCTTGGCATAATATGCTTATGAACTTTGCGCTGATCTGGTTGGTCTACCGCTCCCAGGCGGTGGGCCGCCTTAATCACATAAGGCATGGAAAAATAGGCAATTGCGCAGGCCATTATCATAACGAGGGCCAGCTTAAATATGGACATTGCAAATAAACCCTCCCCAGTCGGAATCTAGGCTTATTCTAACACCGTGGTCGCAAGTTGTCCATATACCAAATATTCGGTCGAATTCCATACGACAGGGGACGGGGTAGTCGATAGGGGATAGCTGGTAATGGATAGTTGACGGTGAATGGGGACGGAGGATAAGGAACGAGAATTAAGAGAAAATAAGGTCAGGAGCAGTATTGGAGCTGCTATCTAGTTGCCAGTAGATTATTAATAATTATGACAGCAATCATAAAAACCGCAGCCAAGAAATTACAGCGAGAACAATCTGGATATACTCTAAGCTTAGTACTAAAGCACAACTATACACTGTCTACTGTCCACTATCCACTAGTAGTGTTATAATCTATTGGAAACTGTCTGGTTATTTTGCATTAATGGGAGTGACCGATTAGGTTATGAAGATTGCTCTCTCAGGTTATTATGGCTTTGATAACGCGGGTGATGAGGCTCTGTTGTCAGCCATAACTTCATCAATTAAAAAGCTGCAGCCTACTGCCGATTTTGTGGTTTTTTCCGGTAATCCGGAGAGTACCTCGGCTCTGCATGGCTTAAAGGCGGTATATCATAAGAATCCTCTTCAGGTTTGCCGTGAATTAATAGGATCTGACCTGCTGATAAGCGGTGGCGGCAGTATTTTTCAGGATGTAACCAGTGCCCGTTCGCTTCCTTATTATATCAGTGTGGTCGCTCTGGCTAAATTGCTCGGCAAACCGGTAATTTTTTATGCCCAGGGGGTTGGTCCTATTAACCGCACCAGCAGTAAAATGCTCATGCGCCTGGTCGGCAACTGGGTCGATCTGATTACGCTGCGTGATCAGGAATCAAGCCGTTTTCTATTTCAACTGGGAGTCACTCGTCCCCCGCTGCTGGTAACGGCTGATCCGGTTTTTGCCTTGCGTCCGGATGCGGCTGATGAGGAGAAGATTGAACGCCTCTTGGCTGCTCAAGGATTGGCCTCCCAACCTCTAGTAGGAGTGGCGGTGCGTAAATGGCAGGCTTTGGAAGGTTACCAGGAACGTCTGGCACGACTCTTGGACGATCTGGCTGGCCGTGGTTATAAGGTGATCTTCATACCTATGGCTTATCCCGATGATGTGGCTGAATCGCGTCGAGTGTCCGGGATGATGCAAATGGGGTCCTATGTACTGGACGAAAACTTGCACAGTCAGGAACACCTGGCTCTGATTGATCGACTGGATCTGATGATAGCTATGCGTCTGCATGCGCTGATTTTCGCTGCCAACCGGGGAATCCCAATGGCCGGTATATCTTATGATCCTAAGGTGGATGCCTTCTTAAGTTCATTTAACCTTCAGCCGCTGTCCGACAATTATCTCGAAATGAAAGCCCAGGTGGACAGCCTGCTGGCGGATACTGATATCCAGGCTGAAATCAGCCGCCAGGCGGAGGAAATGCGAGGCAAGTCCGCCCAAAACGCGCGGCTGGCCCTGTCCCTGATAAAACGGGGAGAAGAATAGACGCTGACTGGCGCGGACTAATATGACGATCACGGCAACCTTATTGGTGAACGAGTGAATGTTTTTGGGATCACTAATAGACAATAGATTAATAATTATTTACATATAGATAGAGGTTTGTTTTATGAGTAAGGGAGTTCCAAAGACCGGAAAAACGTTTATAGGCGTTTCTATAGTTATTTTTATGTCCAAGGTGCTGGGGTTCTTGAGGGATATCTCCATTGCGTACTTTTTTGGCACCACGATTTTAAGCGACCTTTTTTTACTTATCTTCAGTTTCCCTGGTTACTTATTTGCCAGCATTGGTACAGCCTTATCATCAGTAAATATCCCCGATTTGACCTATTACATAAAAAACCGCACCCGGGAGGAAAGAGACCTTTATCTATCCAATCTTTTTGCCCAGATAACTCTGTGGGCAACCATTTTGTGTCTGGTAGGTATTATTTTTGCACCTGCCATTACAGGTCTGATTGCGCCCGGGCTGAAAAGCGACGTGATTGGCCTGGCGGTTCAGCTCACCCGAATTATGATTCCTACTCTCTTATTTGTAAGCTTAACCTATGTGGCTACCGGGGTACTGCAGGTACATGGCTATTTCCTGTTGTCATCTGCCATTAGCATTCCCTTCAACCTGCTGATTATCTTGTGCCTTTATTTGAAAGGCAATGATATCATTTTCCTGGGCTATGTAACCACCCTGGGCTGGTTCTTACAATTTCTAATTCAGGTGCCGGTTTTGTGGAAGGAAAAATATCGCTTTTTCTTTCGAATCGATTTTAAAGATGAACATACGGTTCTTATGTTCAAGCAATTGCTGCCGATTCTTCTGGGTAATTCCCTTTTACAGTTGTGCTTGATCATTGACCGTTCCTTCGCTACCCACCTGGAGGAAGGCACGGCTGGGGCATTGGGCTATGGCAGCAACCTTTTTGTTACCATTACCAGCGTCTTTATCGTTGCCATGTCGACCGTAATTTTTCCACGCCTTTCGCAATATTGCCTGGAAAAGGATTATTCCCGTATTCGTTACCTCTTGAGTAATATCTTTAAAATTCTGTTGTTTATTCTGCTTCCCTATTTAATCCTAGTTGTCTTTTACCACCAGGAAATCATCGCTTTAGTCTATGAGCATGGAGCTTTTACCAGCAAATCTACCAGTATTTCCTCGCTGGCCTTTCTGGGTTACAGTTTTGCGGTAATGGGCTACGCCTGTCAGGAGATTTTCAACCGGGTCTACTATGCTCTGAAGAAGTTTAAGATTCCCATGCAGGTGAGCATTTTCTGCATAGGTTTAAAATTGCTGCTGGACTTTATATCTTTCAGAACGGCAGGGATTATTGGTATCTCTGTCTCCACCGCGGTTTGCATGCTAATCTACGCAGTCATTATGGGCATTCTCCTGCATCGGGAAATTGGCAGTTTCCTGGGCAAGGATGTAATATATTTCATTTTTCAGCTAGGTTTGCCGATCGCCGGGATGATTGCTGTCATTCTGGGCAGCCGCTACCTGCCATTAGGCGGACAGTTGGCTTTTCTGCTGCCGTTGCTGCTAAGTGGTTTGGTTTATGTGGGGATGGCTTATCTTAGCCCTATTCGCCATAGCATTTTGGGTGTGAAGGAATATTAAGGGGGATGGTTGAGGATATGGATTCAAACACGTTTGGATTGGGACAGTGGGGACGGGTCCCTCGTCCCACCTTTTAATATCCCGGGGTGGGACAAGGGACCCGTCCCCCTGTCCCAATCAACCCGTCACCCTGTCCCACTGAACCTGTCCCCGGTCCCATGAAATAAAGGAGCAAAGGAGTTGGATTTATGCCAAACGGGAAAAAGAGGAACTTCACCAGATTTCTATGGCTTTTACTGGCCTTGACCCTGGTCTTGTCTTACAGCGGTATTCAGCTGCGGACCAGCAATGAGGCTAATAATAAGTCGGTTGTAACCGCCATAGATTATCGGGAATTCCAGCGAACCGCTAATTCCGCCAATATGAATCTGGAGGATGTTTTGCAGCGGTTAAAACAGGGCGGGGTAAATACGGTGGCGCTCAGTGAGGTCACGCTGCGCGATCTTGCCTATAATGGGGATATGGTGGTCTCCTCCTACGGCGATTTTGCTTCCCAAACCCGTACGCTGTCCCCGGAGGTATGGACCCAGGCGCAGAAGGTCATCGGCTCTACTTTTATCAGTCCCTCAAATCTGGCCGCAATAACCAGTGATACTGCGACTGCAGCTTTTTTGAAGGAGCGCCTGAGTACGCGTTTCCTCCCCCGAGAGTTGATTAGTTTTGATTTCAACGGTAAGAGTTATTTCATTATCAATGCCCAATTGAATACTATTAATGCCGAGGCGAGTCCCGCCGATAAGAATAAACCAGTCAGCAAGGATTTGGATGCGCGCTTGGGTTTTGATGAGAAGGTATTAGCCGCTCTGCACGCGGACGGTTTTAATATAATTCTGCGTCCTGGCCAAAATACCGGTTCAAATACGGTCTACGAGACTGAGTATGACCGGCTGGTAACGGCCTATGGGGTCAAAACCCTAATTTTTACTGGTAATGACGTGGCTGGTGCGCCTGATAATCTCGGTTGGATAGAAGATCTGATCAACAAACATAATCTTATCGTAGGGATTATCGAGGCTCCTACGCAGCTTCAGTATGTGCAGCAAAACGGCCTGGACGATGTGATGAAGGCTACTGGCTACTCGGTCAACCGGGTTTATTCTAGTACCAACGATGAGTTTGGCATCAGCGTAGATGAGCGGTATTATCGCTGGGTGCGGGCGGTCATCGATCGGGGCATTCGTATCGTGTACATAGTGCCGTTCAAGGATCAAAAGGTAAGTTTTTCCCAGAATTTAAACAATACTGTGGCTATGGTTACCAAGTTCCACGAAACTATCGTTTCCAAGGGCTTCAGTATTGACCAGCCTTTGAATAATTTGGCGGGAAATATTCCGGGGCCCATCCATCGCTTGATGGTCTCGCTAAGTCTGCTGCTGGCTGGAACTATTTATCTGCTCTACCTGTTCAAGCCTAAGATGAAACCGGTCTGCCTGGCTGGCTGGTTGTTGGTAGGCACTCTGGGCTGCCTCGGGGCCAATCTGGTTCTCTCGGCTGATTTTTCCAAATTGTACGCCCTGACGGCAGCTATCCTGTACCCCTCCCTCTCCAGTTTGGTGTTGCTGATGTATCTGAAACAGAATCGGGAGAAACCATTGGTGCTGCAGATATTAGTATCACTAGGAATTATCCTGGGTATTAACGGGCTGGGTATGTATACGGTGCCGACCAGCCTGGCAGATATCCGTTATATCATGAACGTGTTTATTTTCAGCGGGGTTAAGCTGGCTTTCCTCCTGCCGCTCTTGTTATTCTTAGTTAACTATGTGAGCTGTATGGTTGGGTTCTCTAATTTTAAGGACAATGCCATCCAGTTTCTGCTGGCTAAACCTAATTATATGGTCTTGGTGCTGCTTATCGTGGGTGGTGCCGCCGGATATTATTACCTGGGGCGCAGCGGCAACGCGGTCGTTTCAGTATCGGGGTTGGAGATCAAAACACGCGAAATTCTGGAGGGTGTTTTCCTGGCCCGGCCTCGTTTCAAGGAACTGCTGGTCGGTTATCCCGCTCTGTTTGTTATGGTGTACTGGTATAGAAAATATAAACAGGATCTTATCCTTCTGGTCTTGGGGGTTGGCGTTATGATGGGCAGCATCTCCATGGTCAATTCTTTCTGCCATGTGTTTACAGCGGTGACGGTTTCAGTAAGCCGCACTCTGGGCGGTCTTTTAATCGGGGTCTTGGTTGGAATAGGAGCACTGGTGATAATTAAGATAGGTGAGTGGTTATTCAAGAAAATAGGATATAGTGGATAGGAAAAAAGGGAACGTTAGACGCAAACATCGCGGACAGATATGACTCTCGCGGCACCCATTTTATCTGATTTTTTGGGTGGATCCGGATAAAAATACAGGCAGAAGAAACGCATCATGCCGGGTGCTTCGTAATAAAGGGTGCTTCCAATCAGGAAACACCCTTTATGCGTAGTATTATTTTTAACCAAATATTAAATAGTCTGTGTAAGTCATATCCGTCCGCGATGCCCGCGTCTATCGTTTATTTAGTCGCGTTTGCGAAGGGTGGGGAAGAGGATAACGTCACGGATGGAGGATGAATCGGTCATCAGCATCACCAGACGGTCTATACCTATTCCCAGACCGCCGGCGGGCGGCATTCCGTATTCCAGCGCATTGAGATAATCCTCATCCATCATGTGTGCCTCAGCATCCCCGCTGTCTCTCTTCTCAACCTGTTTCACAAATCGTTCCCGCTGATCCAGAGGGTCATTTAGCTCCGAAAAGGCATTGGCAATCTCGCGCTGCATGATAAATACTTCAAAGCGATCGGTAAATTCAGGGTGCTCGGCGTTACGTTTGGCCAATGGTGATATCTCCACCGGGTGGCCGTAGACAAAGGTGGGTTGAATCAGCTTGTCCTCGACAAACTCTTCGAAGACTTCATTTATAATTTCGCCTCGGGTTTCAGAGGGTTTAATTTCCATGCCCAGCCCTATGGCTGCCTGACGAGCTTCATCATCACTTCTAAGCAAATTGAAATCAAGACCGGTATATTCCTTGATGGCATCCAGCATGGTCACGCGCCGCCAGGGAGGAGTGAAGTCGATCTCCTGTTCTTCGAATTCGGCTATCATGCTGCCATTGACCTTTAAGGCGACGGAAGATATGAGGTCCTCGGTAAGCCGCATCATGTCTTCGTAATCGGCATAGGCTTGATAGAGCTCCAGCATGGTGAATTCAGGGTTATGTTTGGTGGAAATGCCTTCGTTTCTGAAGTTGCGGTTTATTTCATAGACTCTCTCCAGCCCGCCCACAATCAATCTTTTCAGATAGAGCTCCGGCGCAATGCGCAGGTAGAGGCTCATATCCAGGGCATTGTGATGAGTGGTAAAGGGGCGCGCTGCGGCTCCCCCGGCGATAGGCTGCATCATCGGGGTCTCTACCTCCAGAAATTCCCGCCCATCCAGGTAGGTACGCATCTCTTTAATTATTTGACTGCGCTTGACAAATACTGCTCTGACATCGGGATTCACAATAAGATCCACATATCTCTGGCGATAGCGCAGTTCTACATCTTTGAGTCCATGCCATTTTTCCGGCAGAGGATTAAGTGATTTGCTCAGATAAGTAAAATCCTGCACATGAACACTTATCTCACCCTTCTGGGTACGGAAAACAAAGCCCTCCACTCCCAAAATGTCACCCATGTCCAGTTTTTTAAAGAGTTCATATTTTTCTTCGCCTACATCATCTTTGCGAAAGTATAGCTGAATATCACCGGATAAGTCCTGCAGATTGGCAAAACCAGCTTTGCCATGACGCCTTTTGGACATGATGCGTCCGGCTATCCTCACTGTCTGGCCATCCATATTTTCAAAATCATCCTGTATTTTCTGAGCGCTGGCGTCCCGTTCAAATTTGCTGCCGAAGGGATCAATCCCCATATCGCGCAGTTCTCCCAGCTTGTCCAGTCGTACCTGTTTCAGGTCACTGATGCTCATTTCCTGTTCTGACATTATAACGCTTCCTTATATATCATTTGGGGGCCTTATTTTTCAACCTTTAATATCTTATATTTGATAATGCCGGCTGGGGCTTCAACTGCTACCGTGGTCTTGACGGTTTTACCCATGATGGCTTTGCCAACCGGCGATTCATCGGATATCTTACCATCCTTTAACTTGGATTCCACGGAAGAAACCAGGGTCACTAACACTTCCCGACCGGATTTCATTTCTTTCAGTCTTACCCGCGACCCGAGTGAAACCACGTCGGTGCGGATTTCTCCATCTTCCATCAAGCGAGCTTTTTTAAGCGTCTTTTCCAGGGTCAGAATTCTGCCCTCGATAAAGGCCTGCTCATTTTTGGCGTCTTCATATTCCGAGTTCTCGGAAATGTCGCCAAAGGCGATGGCTTGTTTGATGCGCTCTGCGACCTCTTCGCGCCGGGATGATTTTAGGATTTCCAGTTCATTTTCCAGTTTCTCCAGCCCTTCTTTGGTAAGTACTATTTCTCTTTCTTCTTTCTCGGCCATATTATCTCTCCTAACATAAATGTCCTGTAAAACTCGCTTCCCGATGTCTTACAGGCATATAATAATACAAACTTAACTTTCGCTGTAAACGAATACAAGATTCTTCACTTCGTTCAGAATGACAACTATTCTTCTGCCGCATCATCTGTCAACTGCGTAACTTGAAATACGGATTAAATCTTCTAAGTTTATCCTATTGGCAATGAAATAATTATAGAGACCTCACAGACCCTTGTCAAGAAATGGTTCCCATAAACCCAGTTCCTGACCTGCCTCAATCATTTCCTGATGTAATTCCCCTATCGATGCTGCCTTGTTAAAATCTTCTTCTTCTCCATCATGGTCAATTTTTCCTGCTTGGGCCAGCAGACAAGTTTCTAAAATCGGGGCCAGGGTATGTAATTGCGAGCCCAGCCCTGCCACCCTCAAGACCTCTTCCAGTTCTGGAGCCAGACCGCTGCGTTCATCATCAAGCCTTATATAGAAGGCATCCGGCGAGGCCAGGGCCAGCCTGCTGGAGCGAGGTTCAACCGATATTATCAGATCCCCTTTGCTCCAGTTCTGAGGATTTAGATAACTGTTGCTAACCGCCAGACCTTCTTCATATAATAGGCGGTATGCCATGATTTCATACCTGCTCGGGTGATAATTTTGCACTGATATTGGAATTTTATAGCAGGAAATAATATTTATCAACGGTTCAATTTGGGGAATCTTTCCCACCAGGATAAGTTTTTTAATATCGTGTCGGGAAATCATTCCATTTATCAGTACGGCAGCCAGGACGCTGATGAATTGATCTCCATAAATTACTGGAAAACGGTGTTCCTGGGCTGAGAAGATTTCCATCAGCCTGCGATCCACTCCCATTCGGGGAAGTTCATACTCATCAAGGATAGCTTCCGTTTTCTCTATCATAAAACCGCGATTATCTTGATTCAATATGCTCCAATTGCCCTCCCCCAGCGGCAGCATGACATTACAGCCTTTCAGACCCATTCTGCCGAAGTTTATGAGCCTTTCCACCCGGGGTGGGAAAAGAAAAGGGGCCAGCCTGTCCAGAAATGATTTCCGGGTGGCTAACCCCCTGCGGTTGTCCTCTCTCATATTGAAGAAAGCGAAGTCTAAATCAAGCACTCATAGTCTCCAAATCAATTACTCCCGGTTTCATGTTGAGCTCCTTCAGCATTGCATAGTAATTCTCAGGCTTGATCTGATCAAGCGGTTTGCCCATCAAGCATACCATCAAGGCCTCGATTACGTTGGTGCCGAAGGAACGCCCCCCCATATCCGGGGTGGTGGTAATTACCTTGCTTATACCCCTCTTTTTGAGAAGCACCAGATCTTCGTGGGTGGTTGTATTGGTAATGACGATTTTGCCGTCCAGCCTTTCCGGCAGGTAGCGACGGATGTATATAAAATCGCCGGCTATAATGTCTGCATTATAATAATATTTTGAAAATTTAGGAATTATGACTTCCTGTTTTTTTCCAGTGGGATAGAGCATATCGAAAGGCAGGCGCACGACGATGGGGGCGATGAGACTGCCGACCAGCTGCAGGGTCTTCAAGGAGTGCATGGGAATAGGTACACCTATGGTGTAAATAAGGTCCCCTACGGTTAGCTTAGCGCCCACCTCTTCAAAGGCTTCCGCCATTCCGAAGCGGTCTATACCGCATACCATAAGGACATTCTTGCCGCGCAGATCATATATGCCATCCTTTTGCACATCCAGGATGCATTTACGCTCCAGGGTGTTTTTCAGGCCGCTCCCGTCTACCATTGGGGTCTTCCGGGCTTCAACCATCAGTCTTTTGGCATCTTTAATGACGTAGCGCTTGCCGCCCAGTTGTACATACAGGTCAATGCCCCCCATCCCGAAGGCATCCACTTTACCATCCAGATCTCTGATAAGTTGTATCGCTTTGTCCCAGTCACCATCGGTGCCGATTCGCTCGATCCGAAATTTTTCACCCATGAATTCCGTTTCAAAAGCATGATCCCGCTTGGATGACCCCAGACTAACACTTACAATATGTTTCACAACTTAAGCCTCCCTATGTTTTAGTGATAAATAGGCAGTGGGACGGTGGGACGGGTTCTTTGGGACTGGGGGACGGGTCCCTCGTCGCACTTTTGATATCCCGGGGTGGGACGAGGGACCCGTCCCTCTGTCCCAAAGAGCCCGTCCCCCTGTCCCAAGTTAAGCCTTCTACCGGGCGGATTTGATGGCTCTTATAATCTTGTGAATTTCTTTGGGATCCACCCATTTGTCTTCAGTTATAGGCGAGATTCCAATTTCATGTGAGATTACCTCACCCTCAAGCATGCTCTCAATCAATTTTAGGCGTTGATCCGAACCTATCGCAATAACTACTTCATAATTGTGCATCCGGGCAATCAAATCCATGAGTTCGTTAAGCATCTGTTTACCCGAGCGTTGTTCAACGAAATCCAGCCTTTCCTTTTCTGTCATCAGCAGTATGAAGTCTACGCCTTCTTTTTCCAGGATATCTTGAATTTCTTGCTTGTTATTTATTGGAAAACCGATACAGGCTATAGTCTTGCCTTTACGCAATTCCCCTATACCTTCCAGGCGGGAAATGAAGGTGCGGTCAACAGAAAGACGCTCGGCAACCTCCTGCTGCGATAATCCCCGGGCCCTCAGCTGCAGAATCTTTGTGATCGTATTGTTGATTTTTTGGTGGCTGATAATTTTGTCCTGAATGCGAATATAATCCATGATTCACCCCTTGAGCACAATCTTGTGTACATTATTGGAAAAATTATAGCATCATCCGAAGGACAATGCTAGTTTCTGCCAAATTTATAGACGCGGACAGCGCGGACTATTATGACTATCGCGGATTTCAAATAATGTTTGTTGAGGATACAAGGGAACTCCAATGATCTCTAGCGTTTGCTATTTAGGTTGTTGCGACTATGAGGGACAAGGGGACGGGTCCCTCGTCCCTCTTTTGATATCCCGGGGTGGGACGAGGGACCCGTCCCTCTGTCCCATTATGATGTTTTCATAATTTTCAGTATTTCTTCTTTGGTGGTGGACTGGTTTATCAGGGTGCGAATTTGAGCCGCTCCAGGTCGTCCCTTTATGTACCACGCCAGTTGTTTGCGCATTTCGCGCAGTGCTACCCATTCACCTTTGAATCTAATGGCTAGTTCCAGATGCTGCAGGGCCACTTCCATTCTTTCCTCATGGGTGGGAGGGGGCAAGATTTGGCCGGTGGTCAGCAACCCTATTGTCTCCCGTAAGATGAAGGGGTTCCCCATAGCAGCCCGGCCAATCATTACCGCGTCACAGCCGGTTTCGTGCAGCAAACGCTGCGCGTCAAACGCACTATGTATGTCACCATTACCAATCACCGGTATGCGGACCAGCTCTTTAACGGCTTTTATCATCGGCCAATCGGCCTGACCCGAGAAAAACTGCATCCGGCTGCGCGGGTGCAGGGTGATGGCTGCGACTCCTTCTTCCTCAGCCACTGCGGCCAGTTCCAGACAGCTCGGGTGCAATTCATCCCAGCCTTTTCTCATTTTAATTGTTACCGGCACTCTTACGGCTGCCACGACCGTACGGATTATTTGTCGGCAGCGAGGTATATCCAGCATCAGGGCTGCCCCTTCCCCGTTCTTAACTATCTTGGGGGTTGGACAGCCCATGTTTATGTCTATTATATCGGCACCCAGGTCTTGTACGATGCAGGCTGCTTGGCCCATGGTTTCCGGATTAGAACCAAATATCTGCACTGCTACCGGCCTTTTTTCTTCCGCAGTATCCGCTATCCGCTGGGTTCGGCTCTGCCCATATATCAGCCCCATATCGCTGATCATCTCGGTAAAGACCAGTCCACAGCCAAAGGATTTAGCAATAATACGAAAGGCGCGGTCGGTAACCCCAGCCATGGGAGCCATAATTACTTGGTTGGCAATCTCTACATTTCCTATCAAGAACATGTTTACCCCCGGTTTATTTCATATATCATACGTAGACCCTCCAGGGTAAGGAATTCATCTATTATGTCAATTGTACTGGTTTCCCGGGCGATTATATGGGCAAGTCCCCCGGTCGCAATGACCTTGGGAACTCCACTGATTTCATTTTTCATACGATTAATAATTCCTTCTACTTGGCCGACAAAACCGTACATGATGCCTACCTGCATGCTCATAACGGTATTTTTGCCAATAACGCTCTTGGGTACGGTTAATTCTATCCGGGGCAGCTTGGAGGCCCGGTTCACCAAGGCATCGGTGGATATTCTTATGCCGGGCGCGATGGCCCCACCCAGGTATTCGCCCGCTTCGTTCACCACACAGAAGGTGGTCGCGGTTCCGAAATCGACAATAATCAACGGGCCGCCATATTTATGGAAGGCAGCGACTGCATTTACCACCCGATCTGCCCCAACTTCACGGGGATTGTCATATTTTATAGCCAGACCGGTCTTTATCCCCGGTCCTACTACTAATGGCTTGCAGGAGAAATAACGTTCACTCATCCAATCCAGTTCCATCATCAGCGTTGGTACTACTGAAGATATTACCACCGCATCGACGGACTGCATGGAAAGGCCATGATAGTGAAAAAGGGAGTTCAGCATCATGCCGTATTCGTCCGAAGTGCGCAGGGTATCGGTCCTCACCCGCCAATGAGTTAGCAGGTTTTCCCTTTCATATACCCCGATCACAATGTTGGTGTTGCCTACATCAAATACCAGTATCATGTCCTTCCCTCCCGAGTTCTTTTTGTCAATCTCTCCAGCAGCGATAACCCTGAATAGTCTCGGCAGCATATATTGCCCGCAGAACTGCCTGGGACAGAACTTTAGCGGCCAGGCAGCCCACCATGCTGACATCGGCAGACATGCCGCCGGTGCACAAGGCAAATACTGTGTCTCCATCCATCATGGTATGAATGGGGTCAATTACCCGGGCTAGACCGTCGTGAGCCATCTGAGCTACTTTGGTCATGCTATTTTTATCAAGGTTAGCATTACAGGCAATAACGGCTAGAGTGGTATTGGTTGACATGCCCATGGTACCGGCAGCCGTGGATTGCATCCAGGCTTTCTCCGTCCCCATGAAACTGCGTTCTTCATCAGCACGCACTCCGGCGATGATTTTTCCATGCTCATTTATCACATCGCCAAATGCGTTAACCGTTACAATAGCTCCTACGGTAAGGCCATTTTCCAAGGTAATTGACCAGCTTCCCAGCCCACCTTTGGTGCAATATGCGTAACCCCGTATTTTACCTACCGTAGCTCCCGCCCCAGCGCCTACATTACCTTCTCTGACATGAGTCCCGGCCTCTTGGGCGGTCAGGTAGCCCATTTGCTTATCAGGTCGTATCCGACAGCTGCCGACGGCCAGGTCATATATTACCGCGGCAGGTACGATGGGGACGACGGCGGGGCCGGTCTCATGCCCTATTCCCAGCTCTTCCAGGTATTGCATTACTCCGCCCGCAGCGTCCAGACCATAAGCACTGCCTCCGGTAAGTACAACCGCATGTACCCGATCTACCATGTTTATGGGGGCCAGTCCATCCGTTTCACGTGTACCTGGAGCGGAGCCCCGGACATCCACACCACAGACTGCCCCATCCCTGCCCGTAAGTATAACGGTGCAGCCGGTCAAAGCCTCTAGATCTTCCCTTGAACCTACGGTAATCCCTTGTACATCTGTAATAGAATTAGGCAAAAGTTATTCCTCCGTGTTTACAAAGCTAGGCTTAATGGGACAAGGGGGACGGGTCCGTTGTCCCACTGTGTATCTCTTGAGTGGGACAACGGACCCGTCCCCTTGTCCCATTAAGGTCTTTATAATTATTTTATAAGAGTTCGGTGTGGATGTCCAATTTCCTGACCATAATGAAACTAGCGGGGCTTCATACCCCGCTAGTTAAAACTATCATGGCTTGTAATATAACTATTGTGTCAGGGAGACAATTTGCCAATCTGGCTGGTAATCAACCTGTACCCCCAAGTTCTCTGCAATAAACCTTACTGGAACCATGGTTCTATCACCAATAACTTGTGGAGCTACCGGAATTTGAACGGGCTGGCCGTTCACCATCATTACATCACTATCTATAGTCAAGACTATATTCTTGTCACCCTTCTGAAAACTAACCTGTTGATTCTGGGGTATATATTGATATTCTGTACCAAGAGCTATTGCAATTGCACTGAATGGAACCAGAAGCCGATCTTTAACAGTTTGTGGCTGTACATCAAAGTTTATTTTATTATTGCCAAGGTAAACTTTGGCCCCACTATTAATTTCCGTATTAACAAAATCATCCATTTTCTGTTTCACCGCGCTGCTATTTTCCGCAACCATAGCTGGTACCTTCGCAGATAACTTATTTATCTCATTTTGGATTACCGAGCTGATAAATGACTTTGGAACCAGGCTTTCAATATAAGCCGGCATTTGAGCCAAGTTGGATTCGATTAAAGCATCCTGCTGACTTTTCATCTGGGCATCCATCTTTTCCTTCATCGGAATTTCCAAGTTTGTTTCAACAAAAGCTTGTGTCTTGGCCTTAATAGAGGTCTCCATGGGTATCCGAACCAGAGGTTCCATCTCTGGCTTAAATTTTGCTTTCATTTGTTCAGCAATTTGCTGAGGTGTCATGCTAGCCATCTCGGCTGGCATCAAAGGTGTAATTTCGGGTAACATGGAGATAACTTTATCAGTAATCTTCCTATCCAGTGTCGTTTCTATTAACGTACTAACTTGGGGAATTACATTTTGAATACTCGCTCTAACTTGATCTTGAATCTGAGGTAGGCAAGCCTCTATTGCCACCTTGATTTGCTCATGGGTTGCTGGTATTACTGAGGCAAACTCCTCTTCTATTGAAGCCTGGGCTTTTTCTCGAGCTGTCCCTGCGGCCTGATCACGGAACTGGGCGGGAATTTGGGCAATAACCTCCGCCGACGGTAGTTGCGAAAAATCCATAGGCTTTGACTGAATTTTGATTTGAGCCTGGCTTTGCATGACAGTCTCTTTAACTTGTGGCATAGCTTTTTGAACTTCACCTAAAACTATTTGCTCAACCTGGGGAGTTAATAGAGGAACTTGTTCCTGAATAGTTTCTCTAACCGCCTTTTCGATGGCTGCCTCAAAAGGGTTAGAGGCTATCGAAGCCGAAGCGATTCTTGTGTCGGGTATGAATGCAAATAAAGAAACATTTAAGACAAAACAAAATGATAATGCTAAACCTAAAAACCTATAAGTATTTTTCCGTTTTCTATTCATCCAGTTTCACCCCTTAAAAATTTATTTTGTAACTATTCTATATATTTGATAAAAATCCCTTTTTATATGGGACAAGGGGACGAGGGACCCGTCCCCTTGTCCCAGAATCTTCTATTCGACTATATCAAAGCTGATGTCCAGGCTGGATACGGCGTGGGTCAGGGCCCCCATTGATATAAAGTCCACTCCGGTTCTGGCCACATCGGCCAGATTTCCTTCGTTAATCCCGCCGGAAGCTTCCAGGAGAGCTTGCCCATCCGTGATTTTGACGGCTTCAATCATTTCGTATATGTCCATATTATCTAGCATGATAATATCTGCCTTAGCTTGTAGGGCTTCCCGCAGCTGCTCTATGGTCTCTACTTCTACCTCTATTTTGATGGTATGGGGTACTTTCTGCCGGGCGGCAGAGACGGCTTGCTGAATACTGCCTACGGCCTGGATGTGGTTATCTTTTATCATTACTCCATCAAATAGACCAAAACGATGGTTGCGGGCTCCACCTATGCCCACCGCATATTTTTCCAGAACTCGCAGTCCCGGGGTGGTTTTTCTGGTATCCAGAAGCTGAGCTGAGCTGTATTTGATCAGATCCACCATTTTTCTGGTTTTGCTGGCTATACCGGAAAGTCTTTGCAGGAAGTTGAGAGCGGTACGCTCACCCGTGAGCAAGGTCCTGGTCTTACCCCTGACTACAGCAATTATGTCACCAGGGATTAGTGTCTCGCCATCATTTTTTAGAACATCAAATTCAATCTCTGCATCAAGGTACGCGAATACGGCCCGACTTACTCCTATCCCTGCTACAATTCCAGGGGTTTTGGCAACGAATAGTCCCCGGGATTTTTGCTCGGCGGGTATCAGGCTGAGGGTAGTTATGTCTCCGTAGCCTATATCTTCTTCCAAAGCTCTTTTGATAAGGTCGTTAAGACCTAAGTATTCCATGCTATACCTCCTGTGTATTACTCAAAGCACAAGGGCACGGTTCGATGGGACATGGGGACGGGTCCCTCGTCCCACCCCCATGGTCCAGTTAAGTGGGACGAGGGACCCGTCCCCATGTCCCAAGGATGACACACCTGACACGTATTCTTGTCACTTCCTTACCTTATAAGTTTACAAAACTTACATGTTTTATCCAGTTCATATCATCGCGCTGCGGGTAATCGGAGCGAAAATGGCCACCCCGGCTTTCTTTGCGCCACAATGCAGCTTGTATTACTATACGGGCTACGGTTAACATGTTTATCATTTCCATATAGGCCAGAGGGTCATCCCCCGGACACAGGAAGTTGTATAAGTGTTCTATCTTCAGGCTGGCTCTTTTGAGCCCGGTGTAATCTCTTATTATACCTACATCTGTCCACATAGTGGCTTGCAGTTCGGTTTTGGCTGCAGCTGGGGTGATACCTTGCACCGGTGGGATGTGTACCCAGTCATTATCGAAATCCTTGTATATCTCTTCTTCCTTGACCCGGCGCTGGTACATAATTTCTCCGGCATTGGCTACTATCCGTTCTCCAAATACGATTCCTTCCAGCAAGGAGTTACTGGCCAGGCGATTGGCGCCATGCACACCCGTACAGGCAGCTTCACCACAGGCGTAGAGTCCGTTTATGCCGGTCTCACCGCGCGTATTGGTCTTTATCCCGCCCATCGTATAATGAGCTCCTGGAGATACGGGCACCATGTTCTTCTCAATGTCCAGTCCACGCTGCAAACAAGTACGGTAGATGTTGGGGAAGCGGTCTTTGGCCCCTGGTATCCTGGTCATATCTAAATATACAAATTCACTGCCGGTCAGGGTTGTTTCACTCAATATTGCCCGGGACACCACATCCCGAGGTGCCAATTCCTCCATGGAACTGTATTTGCTCATAAACCTATCCCCATAGGTATTGTATAACAATCCACCTTCACCGCGCACTGACTCGGATATAAGGAAACGCTGAGTATCATGGCTGAAGAGTACGGTGGGATGAAATTGAATAAATTCCATATCGGTAAGTTCACAGCCCATCCGGAAGGCGGCAGCCATGCCGTCCGCGGTGGCAATATCCGGGTTGGTTGTATTCTGATACAACTGTCCGGCGCCACCGGTGGCTATGATGGTAGCCCGGGCTATGTAAACGGACTTCTGTCCGGTGGTACTGTCGTAAACCAAGGCTCCGTGACATTCCCGCCGCTCGTCATTACCCAGCAGGTCCACCAAAAAATGATCCTCTTTTATATCTATATTATTATTGTTAATACAATTATTGACCAGAGCCACTCTAATAGCCTCGCCGGTGGCATCGGCTGCGTGCAGTATACGGGCCCGGCCATGAGCTCCTTCGCGCGTAAATGCTATACTTCCATCCTTCATATCAAAAGATGCGCCTGCACTAATCAGTTCCCGGACCCGATCAGGTCCTTCGCTAACCAGAACATCCACGGCGGCAATGTCACAAAGCCCGGCTCCGGCTTCCAGGGTGTCTTCCAGATGCAAAAAAGGGGAATCTTCTTCATGCACTGCTGCCGCAATTCCCCCCTGAGCCAATCCGGTATTAGAATCTTTTAAGGTCTTTTTGGTCAATACCACCACCTGGCCATGGGCAGATGCTTTAAGGGCAGTGAAGAGGCCTGCAATTCCGCTGCCAATAATCAGGAAGTCAGTATAGAAGAGGGGAGTGTTTTTCTCCAACTCCCCAATATATCTCGTCGTTATCAATTTTCAACCTTCACCGCCCTTATTTATTGTCGGGCATACACGTCCAAAGCTGCTTTTTAGCACCCTTAAATGTATGCTTCCAGATTTAGAAATTCACATGTCATTCTGAACGAAGTGAAGCAACTTTAAAAGGGGACAGGGGGATGCGTCCCTCGTCCCACCCCCATGGCCCAGTTAAGTGGGACGAGGGACCCGTCCCCCTGTCCCATGGTTATTCGTATTTTCCCAAACAGGTCTTCTTAATCTCGTTTTTTTCATCAACGAAAACTAGTCTGGGCTTATAGTTCTGACACTCTTCATCGTTTAGAATCGTATAAGTGAGAATAATTATGATATCCCCACGCACGGCCAAACGAGCGGCAGCTCCATTTAAACACATTATGCCTGATCCCGCTTGCCCCTCAATTACGTAAGTTTCAAAGCGTTCCCCATTATTATTGTTAACGATGGTTACCTTTTCGTTTTCAATAATATTGGCGGCATCCATAATGTCTTTATCGATGGTAATGCTGCCTACATAGTTCAGATCAGCCTCTGTAACTACAGCCCGATGGATTTTTGATTTCAGCATGTAGCGAAGCACGGTCTACACCTCCACAATCAGGTTATCAATTAATCTGGTTGTTCCAAATTTAACTGCCAGGGCGATTAGCGCCCGGTCCTTAATCTCTTCGATATCTGCCAAGTCGTTGGCGTCATATATTTCGGCATATACGATATTGGCTTCAGGGCTCGATTTAATAGTCTTCTCCAGTAATTTTTTTACCTGTTCAACATTTTTCTCACCCGACTCGATAAGCTCCCGCGCCGCCTGCAGTGACCGACTTAGGACCAGTGCCTGCGCTCTCTGCTCTTCATTCAGGTATACATTGCGGGAACTGAGGGCTAATCCGTCTTCTTCTCTGACAATTGGTACCCTTACGATACTCAACGGGAAATTGAGGTCTTTTACCATTTTCTCAATGATCATAACCTGCTGGGCATCTTTCTGCCCAAAGAAGGCATAATCTGGCGAACAGATATGGAAAAGTTTGCTCACTACTGTGGTTACGCCCCGGAAATGGCCAGGCCGCGACTGGCCGCAGAGTTTCTTGGTCATTTCGGCTTCCACTTCCACGAAACTGCCGTAGTTAGACGGATACATTTCTTTAATGGAAGGAGCAAATATTGCATCAACCGCCCCCTGCTTCAGCAGCCCACTGTCTTTTTCCAAATCACGCGGATAATCTTCAAAGTCCTCGCCTACCCCAAATTGAATGGGGTTTACAAATATGGAAACTACTACTATATCACAGCTGCGTCGGGCTTCCCTGACCAGGGCCATATGGCCCTGGTGCAGGTATCCCATAGTGGGCACTAGACCAATGGTCTTGCCCCCGCGTTTCTGTTCTATACACCAATCTTGCATGGCTTTAATACTTGTAAATGTCTGCATTACTTATCCTCTTCTTAATATAGTTTTTGCAATACATCATCATTGATCGTAAAGCTGTGTTCTTCGCCTGGGAATGTCCCCTCTTCCACTTCTCTTTTGTAATCCTGCAGCGCAGAGATAATCAAGGGCTCCAGGTTGGCAAACTTCTTTACAAATTTAGGGACATGTCCGCTGGTCATTCCGAGCATATCATTTATAACGAGTACCTGCCCATCACAGTAGACACCTGCTCCTATGCCGATGGTGGGTACTGACACCTCGGCGGTTACCCGCTGAGCCAGCTTGGCAGGAACGCCCTCCAGGACGATGGCAAAGACTCCCGCTGCATCCAATGCTTTCGCATCCTTAATTAGCTTGTTGGCTGTTTCTAAATCTTTGCCCTGCACTTTGAAACCCCCAAATGCATTTACCGACTGCGGGGTCAGCCCAATATGTCCCATTACCGGAATCTGCGCATCCAAAATAGCCTTGACGGTTGCAATTCTTTCCTGTCCGCCTTCCAGTTTTACTGCCTGTACCCCGGCTTCCTGTACAAACCGTCCGGCGTTGCGCACCGCTTCCTCGATGGATATATGGTAAGACAAAAAAGGCATGTCGCCCACTACCATTGCATTGCGGGTTCCTCTCACTACGGCTTTGGAATGATGAATCATATCTTCCATGGTTACGGCTAAGGTGTTCTCATAACCAAGAACTACATTGCCTAACGAATCACCCACCAGGATCATATCTATTCCGGCTTTATCCACCAGCATGGCGGTAGAATAATCATAAGCAGTCACCATACTAATTCGTTCTTGCTTAAGCCTCTTTTCTTTGAGGCTGGCCGTGGAAGTCCTTGCCATAAGTTAACCTCCTCACTGAATTAGTTGAATTAATATACTCAAGTTCCTCCGTAAAAACCTGTTGAAAGGCTTGCATAGTCTGTTCATCAATGGTGCCCTTTTCCCGCGCAATAGGCGCAGTATAACTGCCCAGCAGCGTATAGAGCTTCACCAGTTCGGGAGCCATCTCTTCCATACACTCCAGGTGTTTATTTATGGTCAATACATCGCCGCGGGCAATCGGCCCGGTAAGCGCACTGGGTATACCTATATTTTCCACGTTATTTATCGTACCACGGACCAGGGGCATAAGCGCCCGGGTAGCCATACTGGCTGGTATGCCAGTCGATTCCAGCAGTTTCATACCCAGATCCAGCACGGTAACCAGATAGTTGGATACTACACATGCTCCCGCATGATACAGGGGTTTAGCTTTTCGGTCGATGAAAAAATATTCCCCGTCCAGGGATTCAACAATACAGACCGCAGCACCATAGGCCCCTTTATCCCCTTCAATGCTGAATACCGAACCAGGAAGGTTTTCTATGGCCCCTTCCAAGTTGGCAAAGGACTGTAAAGGGTGGACCGACAATACCTGCGCCCCAAATTCTTTGGCTCTATCCAATATTTCCGATGACTGAGCACCGCTCATGTGAACAATAACTTGTCCTGCATGAAAAGCCTGGTCATCGGCCAGTTCATCCACAACCTGTTGAATAGCGCTGTCACTAGAAGTAATAAACAATATATCAGCCGAGCGAGCAACGTCCTGGGGGTCTAAATAAGCTGTGCATCCGATCCGTTCCACAAGCTGGCGGGTAGATTCGGATTGTATATCATGCACACCCGTAATCTCATAGCCTTTGGCATTTAGAACCACTCCAATAGCCGTTCCTACAACTCCCGACCCGATAATACCCATCTTCTTTTGCAAGATAATCCTCCTTAAAAAATGGGTCGAAAAACGCCCTCGACCCTCTCTTTTATTCATCGTCTTGTTCTCATAAAGATACAAGCGTGTCTATCCAGGAGTACCGGTGGGAATCATTTTTTTACAATTTTCTAATGTCGCTGACGTCAGCGCTGTCGATTAGTCTATTCAACACCTCCGTGATCTTCGACCCGTCTGGAAATACTAATTCAGGATCTATTTCCTGCAACGGAATCAGTACAAACAATCTTTGCAACAAATAGGGATGGGGAACCTTCAGTTCCTCCAGGTCAATTGTCTCCCTGCCGAACAGGAGAACATCCAGATCTATTGTCCGGGGACCCCATCGCACGTCTCTCTGGCGTCCCAATTTAATTTCAATATCCTGCAGCCTGTGCAGTAAATCCAAAGGCAACCATTCGGTCTCTATTTCAATGACCTGGTTGATAAAATCTTCCTGGTCAGTTTTGCCCCAAGGGGCAGTCTGGTATAGGGATGACACTTTGTTTATATGAACATCCTCAATATCCTGTATTAAAAGAAGGGCTCTGGCAAGGTTTTCCGCCTTATTTCCCACATTTGAGCCCAAACCAATGTATACCTTGTTATTCATAGTGGTTTCACCCTCTAAGCTAGCATAAACCCAAGGGAAGAGCAAGCCTTATTTCTGGAAACGTTCAATTTTTACCGCAAAGTAGGCAAACTCTCCCTGGACGGGTGCCTCCGGCTTGTAGACCGTCACTGCCACGCTTTGCAGGATTGGAAAAGCGGCCAATAAAGTCCTGGCGATTCGATCGGCCAGGGCTTCGATCAGGTTATAGCTTGGCCCGGTTACAATTTGTTCTACCAAGTGGAAGGCCTGGTCATAGTTAACGGTATTTTGTAAATCATCAGTCTGCCCCGCATTTTCCAGATCGAGAAACATTTCCAGATCCACCTTAAATGGCTGCGGAGTGGTTTTTTCCTGGGGCTCTACTCCATGACAGGCTTGAAAAGTCAGTCCGCGAGCTATGATGCTATCCATTGCTTGACCTCACTGCATCAGCCATTACGGCTGCCCTTTTGGTCTCCCGCACATCGTGCACCCGTACTATATTCGCTCCATTCATGATGCCCATAACCACTACTGCCAGGCTCCCTTCCAAACGGTCCTCGGGTTCCAAATCCAGGGTGCGGCCAATAAATTTTTTGCGGGAAGCACCCAGCAGAATTGGGCGGCCGATACTCCGGAAATCCTGGAGGCGATTTATGAGCAACAGATTTTCCGCTAGGGATTTGCCAAAGCCCACGCCGGGATCAATTATAATATGTTCTGCACTTAGCCCGGAGTTAACTGCTCTATCCATTGACTGCCGTAAATCCAGGATGATATCTGCTACCAGATCTTTATAGCCTTCATCAGGCCTAATCTGCATCCGATTATGCATTAAAACCACCGGAGCCCGCCATTTAACAAGTACCTCCAGCAATTTCGCATCCATTTCGAAACCACCAATGTCATTAATAATATGGGCGCCTTGCTCCAGAGCTGCTTCGGCTACGCGGGCGCGGAAGGTATCAACCGAAATGGTCAGGTTGTGGGCTGCCAGTCTCTTAATAACCGGCAGAATGCGCTGGATTTCCTCAGACTCGTCCACCATAATGGAAGCAGGACGCGAAGATGCCCCCCCTACATCGATGATATCAGCCCCCGCTTCTACCATTTCCAATGCGTGGGCAACTGCCCGATCACAATCAAAAAAACGCCCCCCATCCGAAAAGGAATCAGGCGTAACATTAAGTATTCCCATTATCATAGTTTTTTGGCCGATAGTCAGCCTGCTGCCATGAGCCAGCGGTATATCCCAGCTTCTGGTTTCCAGCGCCGCCAGGATAGCTTCTATTTCTCTCGCCACGGTTTTCAATCCAAAAGGCTGCAGGTTCAATTTTTCCACCAGCAGCCGATAGTGCTTCAAGGTTCCCATCAGGAGTACATCATTACTGCCTTCGATATTCAGGGCATCTTTAGCTACCGCCGCCTCTCCCCCTTTGGCAAGCATTTCCTGCTTAAGGATGTTAGCGGCCCGGTTGGAGATATTTTTTAGTTTGATACACTTAAAGACTGCCTTGGGAATCATGACCCCAATACCTGGCGCAGTGGAGCCGATTTCTTCCAGTAAATGCTTGGCTTCCTGCTGATTATTTATCAGCACTGCATGATGCCCGTTCATATTTATACCTCAAATATTAGTATTCGAAGGCTCTAACGCTCATTTCTTGGGTGGCCCTTTTAGGACAATTACTGCGTTCTTCACATTGGTCGCAAATCCGGGACAGGTTATCGGCTCTATGTATTCTTTCCCCCAGGAAACTCATATCCTGGCTTATATTACGGTGTTCATAGATAGCCCGGCAAATGTGATTTATCTCATTAGCATTGAAAAAGGCCCGCGGAAGTATATCCCGGGCCAATCTGGCTCCAGAGGCAGCATGGTCAACCCCGTCCTGAATCTCTTGCCATTTGGCAATGTCATGCATAAGTCCGGCAGCATAAATGGTCTCTTTAGCAGCCAGTTTACCGCTTAACCCAACTTCTTGGGCAAAGTAGCTCAGGTCATTATGTTCCAGAACCAGAATGTAGGCTATGCGGGCCACATCAATATGATGCTGTAATCCATGCTGGCAGTATTTTATGCCTTTTTCCTCATCTGTATTGTATTTAATATATTCACCGTACTGTTTATCTTTTAAAAGCAGTTCGATTCTTTTCAAATGTCTGCCCCCTGCGAAGTATTCTGCTGTAGGTATTATATTAAGAACTGCTAACAAAAATACTGCAATGAATCAAATAAAATTAGGCTTCCTGGTTTGGGACAAGGGGACGGGTCCATTGTCCCACTCCAGAGGTTTAAGTAAGTGGGACAATGGACCCGTCCCCTTGTCCCAAACCAGTCCCCTCTGTCCCTAAAATTACGCTTCAGTGACTTGATTTACAGGGTTGTTTTTCATAATAGATTCAAATTCATCCGCGTCTATGGTTTCTTTGTCCATCAGCATGCTTGCCACCAGATCCAGCCGATTCATATTAGCCTCCAGAATGCCTTCCGCTTTCTTATAGCTGTTTTCCATGTATTGGCTGGCTTCTTTATCAATAGCATAAGCGATAGCATCGGAATAATTGCGGTCACGGTTAATATCCCGTCCCAAGAAAACTTCTTCGCTCTTATGTCCATAGGTTAGTGGGCCTAGTTCATCACTCATTCCGTATTCGGTGATCATTTTTCTGAGTATGCTGCTGGCCCTTTCCAGGTCGTTCTGGGCTCCGGTGCTGATATCCTTTAGAACCATGGCTTCGGCGACACGACCGCCCAGCAGGGTAGTTACTTCGTCCAGCATATAAGAACGGGTTATATAGTTGCGATCCTCTTCCGGCAGGAGCAATGTATACCCTCCGGCTCTGCCGCGGGGAATAATAGATATTTTATGCAGTTTATCGGTATGAGGCAGGTTAAAAGCAACAATGGCATGCCCCGCCTCATGGTAGGCCACCAGACGTTTTTCTTTATCTGAAATAACCCGGGTTTTTTTCTCAGGTCCGGCGATTACTCGTTCTATGGATTCTTCCATTTCCTCCATCCCCACCTTGTCTTTGTCACGGCGGGCTGTCAGGAGAGCAGCTTCGTTGACCATATTGGCCAGGTCCGCACCGGTAAAGCCTGGGGTGCGCTTGGCGAGTATTTCCAGATTTACATTATCTCCCAGGGGTTTATCTCTAACATGCACTCTTAATATTGCTTCCCGGCCTTTTACATCCGGCCTGTCTATTAATATATGGCGATCAAAACGCCCTGGTCTTAACAGGGCCGGGTCCAATATATCGGGACGATTGGTGGAGGCCATTACGATTATGCCTTCATTAGTGCTAAATCCATCCATCTCCACCAGCAATTGGTTCAGGGTTTGTTCTCTTTCATCGTGGCCGCCGCCCAGACCAGCTCCACGTTGCCGGCCCACAGCATCAATTTCATCAATGAATACTATACAGGGTGCACTTTTCTTGGCATTTTCAAAAAGGTCACGCACTCGCGCGGCTCCAACTCCAACGAACATTTCCACAAAGTCTGAACCACTTATGGAGAAAAAAGGCACTCCGGCTTCACCGGCGACGGCTTTGGCCATGAGTGTTTTACCGGTTCCAGGCGCGCCGAACAGCAGCACCCCCCGAGGGATCTTGGCTCCAATTTTAACGAATTTCTGAGGATTTTTTAGAAACTCTACCACTTCTGCCATTTCTTCTTTGGCTTCTTCAGCTCCGGCGACATCCTTAAAGGTAGTCTTAACCTCTTCCCCCGTCATAAGCCGGGCTTTGCTGCGGCCAAACTGCATTACCTTGTTGCCCCCGCCTTGAGTCTGGTTCATTATGAAAACAAGGCCCATTAATAACAAAATCATTGGAATAAGGTAACTTAAGAGTCCCACCCACCATGCAGGCGGTGGAACTGGCTGTACGTCCAACTGGACATTATGGGCCTGCATTACTGTAATAATGTCACTCCCCTCTTTAGGGGCGATAACAGTAACCTTGGCACCGTTTTGCATGTCGGCAGTAATGTTATATACCAGGTCATCGACTTCCGCACGAGCCGATACTACCTGGTCCTGCTGAACTTGGGCGTAAAAATCGGAATAAGTGAGCGCCTGGGCTTTAGTTGTCGGTGTAGAGGTTAATTTTACCGCAAACAGGGCCAGCAGGACTATTAGAACATAAATCGCTATATTTTTTAGGGCTTTATCCAATTAACTTCCTCCCCCACTTATGTGGTGAATAAATACGTCAATATTTGCCGTAAATTCTGGTATATTGTAGCATACCAACCAAGGCTTTTCAAGGTTTGATCAGTTCCCGGGGCGCCTCGCCAGCTATTCTTTACACCTATTTTTTCCCTACTTGAGACTTTTTATCAGCAATATGGATTGGGTATCGCTGTTAACTGCTGCTATCCGAGATATACCCAGACTCAGAGCGGCATAGACTTCATGATCTGGGCCGGCCAGCAAAGGTATCCGATCTCGGTCATAAAATGGCACCCTACGATCAATCAGAAACTTCTTCATTTTTTTACTGCCCATCATACCTGGTGGGCGAAAGACGTCCCCCTCTTGGCGAGAACGTAGATAAAGTGCGGCGGGCAGCAATTTAAAATCAAGGTAGATATCGCCAATTTCTGGCTTAAGGTCCTGCTTTTCTATTTGGGAAAACAGGTAAGCTCTTCCCGTCTCCAGTATATCCACGCGGCCCGGTACGGAAACTTTGTATAAAAATTTTACTCTCTCCTGGGGTCGGGTGGTAAATACCATTCTATCATAAGATTTATTAACCTGAACCTTCTTTTTTAAATGCAGGGTAAGAGAGGAGCCGTTTTTAAAGCTTAAATCCAGGACCTTCTCGACATCTTCGAGGCTCCATCCCGATTCACCAGCTAACCGACTAAATGCCTGTAGGATGATTCTTCGCTGGTAGGCCCGATGGAGTAGAGTTAGGGCCGTATTATTCAAAACCAGGGTCTCATCATCCTCATATACGACAATGCTGTCCCAGTGTTTAATACATTCTTCCTCCAGGGCTGCATTCTCATCCCGGGCAATCAGGGCGAGCTGATTTAGTTTGCCCACTATTCGAGGATTGAATTCGGTTTGCAGATAAGGTATAAGACCATGCCGAATACGATTGCGCAGATAGTACACATCATCATTACTTAGATCCAAACAATAGGGTATTTTCTCTTGCATTAAATATTCCTTTAACTCATCCTTGCTGACGGTAAGAAGAGGTCGGATTAGACTCCCATTAATAGGCAGTATGCCGCGCAGTCCTTTGATGCCGGATCCTCGCAATAGATGCAGGAGCACCGTCTCTGCCACATCATCATGATGGTGAGCAGTAGCTATTTTCTGAGCGCCCTGCTCTTCCAGCAGTGCATTAAAATAACTGTAGCGCGCATTTCGGCCAGCATCTTCCAGGGTCGTTTTTTGCTCCCGGGCTAGTTCTGCAACTGGTACCGTTCGAGAATGGCAGGGTACTCCAATGCTCTGACAGTTTTGTCTTACAAAGGCTTCCTCATCTGCGGCGGCTTCTCTTAAGCCGTGGTTGAGATGGGCAGCAACTATCTCAAAATCAAGTAACTGGGATAAGGCGTGCATAATATGCAGCAGAGCCATAGAATCTGGTCCGCCAGATACTGCTACAATAACCCGCTCCCCCGGTTGAAGTAATTGATTTGTTTCTATATATTTTTTTATTTTTGTGGTGAGCATTTTTCTTCTCCAATTGATATTCCTCTATGCTTATGCTACCCAAGTTGCGGACAATAGTAAACCCCAAGCATAAACTCGGGGTTAAAGCGGGACGTGACCGAGGGACGGGGGTGGGACAGGGGGACGGGTCCCTTGTCCCACTTACCTGAACCATGGGGTGGGACAAGGGACCCCGTCCCCCTGTCCCACCCCCGTCTCTAACGCAGTTCTAGCTTCATGCAAATGGCTGTCATATCGTCGTGGGGTTTACCTTGGGCGAGTCGTAAGGCTTGGTTGATTACCATTTCTGCCACTAATTGCGGTTCACTCTCATCAAGGTCAGCTAACAGCTGCCCTATCCATTCCTCTCCATTAACAGTTCGGGATGCATCCAGGACTCCGTCACTGACCATCAGGACTATGTCACTGGGAAGCAGGTTTTTCTTTTCACTAACCAATTCGACCTCATCCAGGATTCCTATAGGTAACGAACTCGAACTAATCATCGCCACCTTCCGCCCGCGTTTAATAAATGAGGGGGCACTGGCTGTTTTAATAAAGTCAATTTCCGCAGTGTTGAGATCTATCATTACAATATCCAAAGTGGTAAATGTCTCCGTTGTGGAACGAAGCAAGAGCACGGAGTTTATAGTATTCAGAGCTACCTCTTTGTCAAAACCGCTGGTTAAAAGGTTTTCCAGGAGATTAACAGCGGTCTGACTCTGGCCCGAAGCTTGTTCGCCCACTCCCATTCCATCACTTAAGACCAACAGTTCCTTGCCTTCCTTTAAGGTGGTTATTATATAACTATCCCCGGACACATCTTCACGGGCTACCTGGGCAACGGCACTTTGCACATTATAGGTAAATGCCTGGGTGAGTGTGAATTCACAAGCTCCCTGCCCCTTGAAGCGGGGGCATTGCTTACCACAGACTTCCATCTTTTCACCCATTAGGGAGGAAAGGGCCGGAGCAATACTAAGCTCACAACCAGCTCCATCCATACAAGAAGCTGCCACTACTTCCAACAATAGTCCGTCTCTGCTGCTGCGGATTGGGGTAATGTCTTTGAGATTGATCCCCTGGCGTATACACTCTCGCAGAAGGGTGGCCCGCAGTTCATAGTCAACCTGGGTTTCTACTTCTATTTCCTCCGCCAGATTCTTAACCACCTGGCTTACCCCTTTCAACTGTCTGGCTACCAGTTCACGGGATTCTTCTATTTTGCCAGACCAGTACTCGTTCATTCGCAGGTTGTCAAAAAGATAGTTGACCGTACTTACCAGTTCCCGACCATGTATGCATTTATGTTTGAAACTGGGGGAACATCTTTCATAGCTAATCTGTCCTTCCCCTTCAGCCAGGTTGAACAAATCCAGTAATTGCTGAGATGTATTAAAGCAATCTTGTTCCCAGCACGTGCGGTAGCGGGTGCAGCCTTCGCAAAAACCATTGGAAAGTTCGTCATATAGATAATTCAGATAGGCTATGGAGGGCGGCTGCGGTTCTGGTTCTACGGCGGTGGTAAAAGTTGAGCTAAGCTCATCGAATACTTCGGCCAGATTTTGTATTCTACTTCCTACATTGGCTTTTATGCGGCTGTCCACCCGGTTTATTTCACTGTTCTCAATGCTTTTCGTTCCCAATGATTCTTTGGTTATTATGGTTTTAAGTGATTCTGGCAGGACGAAAAATATGAGGCTGGCTATGCCAGTCTCCCAGATGCCCATAAGGGCAACCTGGTTTTCTGGAATAAACATGGATATGGCCAGATTCCCCATCATAAAGCCGATTATTATCCCCAGCCGCCCAAAGTTTTTAAATAGCCCGGCTAAGAGTCCGGAGAGAGCGTACATACCCAAGCTCTGAGCAAATACACTGGAAGCGATGGAAGGGATAATACCAGACAGAACTCCCACCATAGTCCCCCCGCCGCTGCCCCAGACATAGGCCGCTATTAGGATGCCCAGACGACATATGATACTGCTGACACCTAAGCCAAATATATGAACATCGTTCAAACCCATCACCAGGCCGATTCCCATTATCACAAAGGCTGCCATTTCTTCAAAACTGAATCGGGTCAGGGCTTTGCGGCTTCTTAGCACCTCACTGGCGACCATCAGCACAAAGGTCAATACCCCTGATAGCAGGGCTTCAAATACTATTATCATTTCCTGGTAGAAATTAATTTCGGTCATTGTGAGTAGGATGCTTTTGGTAAGGAAGATGATGGCAGCGGTTAGTATTGGCAAACCCCACCAACTCTTCTTATCTGGTACATTCACATAGGTCATAACCGCTACCAGGACCAGGATAGCAGTAATGTTGCTCCATAGGGCTGAACCGCTAAGCACGCTGCCAAAACCCAGCACCGCAAAAATGGCTGCTACCGTGCTGCGTTCTCGGCTTTTCCAGGCAAACGCTGCCATGAAAGCATAAATATAGGGCAAAAGTTCACCTAAAATGAAAGCTCTAGCCAAGATCAAGGCCCCTAGGGCTGTCAGCACATTGCTGGCCGTCAGCATTTGCGCTAATTCCTGCCAAATGCGCCCACTCCAGAGTGATAAATGCAGTTCCGGCATCTTAAAGCTAACTGTCGCCTTTTTTTTATTTTTCTTTACTTTACGAGACTTATTTTCAACTATCCTTTGATAAGGATATATTATTTCCTGTCGTTCCAACTTCCTTCCTCCCCTGCTTTATAATCGTACATTTCACAATTATAGCAGGAGCACCTGGTAAAATTTGTCATGTACAGGGAGGGGGCGCTTTTTCCTTCCTGCATAATCTCATTTTTTAGGCCATGAGTAGACTGGGTTCTCTGTGAATTCGCCATTGTGCGGTTTCATCATCTGCACAATGGCGTGAAAAAAGGGATCAATTTTACTTTGGTAGTCAGCCTGCCCTGCAAAAAGGGACTTCCCGTTTAAAGAAGTCCCCCAGAGTACAAAGTCAGACCGAGCAAAAAGAGACTTCTTTCTATTTAAAGAAGTCCCCAGGCTAACGACAAGAGCGAATCTCTTCGTTATTTCGTAAATCCCGCTCAATCAACGTACTTAGGTACGCCTCAATCGCGGAATTTCCTCATGCCTTGATCTTTACTCTTGTCGTCAGCCTGCCCAGCAAAAAAGGACTTCTTTCTATATAAAGAAGTCCTTTTTTATCAACCTATATAATGTACCTGACTATTTTTTTAGATAAATAAACCAATAAATTAAGCCAACCATAATTGATCCACCCACGATGTTGCCGAGGGTAACCGGCAGAAGGTTGGCGGATAAGAAATGTCCATAGTTAAATATTGCTCCCATAGCTTCAGGGGTAGTCTTAGTAGCCGTGGCTGCCAATGCGGGGGCACCGTTAAAGATGGTGATGCCCATGGGGATGAAGAACATGTTGGCAACACTATGTTCGAATCCGCTGGAAACGAAAGCCATGATGGGGAAAAAGATTGCAAATATTTTACCAGCAATATCTTTTGCAGAGAAAGCCATCCATACAGCCAGACAAACCAGCCAGTTACAAAGAATGCCGCGCATAAAGGCTTGAGTAAAGGTCAATGTCAGTTTACCACTGGCAATTCCGAGAGCTTTAACGCCCATGGCGCTGACTGCGGTGGCGCTGCCCCAAAAACCGCCGTAATAAATGATATAAACTAACAGCATTGAACCAACGAAGTTAGCAATGTAAACTATTACCCAGTTCTTAATTAATCCGCCCCAACTTGCCTGTCCGTTACAAGCAGAGATAAAACATGCCATGGCATTGCCGGTGAACAGTTCGGAACCGGCGATAACAACCATCATCAGACCTACGGAGAACACGGCTCCAAACAGGAATTGTCCACTCGCAGTTGCAGAGGACTCTCCCATTGACCCGATCTTGGTTGCCAGATTAGCTCCAAAGCCGATATAAGCACCAGCTAGAATACCCAGTAAAAACATTTTGAAAATTGGTAAATCTGTTTTTGCCTTACCTCCATTAGCGGCGGCTACAGCAATCTCTGCAGGGGTTAAAAAATTCATCTAAAATTCACTCTCCCTTTCAAATTCTAAGTTAATAAGATAAGTAGATTGGCTCCCTCCTTTCAGACAAAATAGGACTCATTTGTCAGTCGAGCCCTTAATACTTGTATGGTTCTGTGCTCAAGCAAGACCAAAACCTCATCTCGATCCGGCTTGAGTTAATACCCGGTCTAATAAGAACAACCGCCCGGCCATTAATCCCCAAATGTATACATTAATATTGTGAATATATACGCGTGGTGTTAAAATATCCCTTAGATAAATGTATATGAATGCTTGCGCATAATATTTATATTATAATGTGACTATTTCTCTATAAATCCGCAAATCCCTGCGCGATCAATAATTTATAATTAATTATTATATCGACTATAACCATTAATTATTTTAGGAGGTATTCGTATGTCCCATGATGTAGTAAAGTTCGACCTTGAGAGCCTATTGAAGACCCTGGATAGTGGCCTGTCAGATTTCGAAAAATACTTTCCGCTGGATGATTTTGCACTGGGGCATTATCAGCAACATCCGTTTGTAACCCTGCTAACCTGCTGTGATTCACGTGTTCCCCCTAGCATGCTGGGCAATACCTTCAACCGTATTTTTTGTGTAGAAAATATTGGTAATCAAGTAAAGAATTCTGAAGGTTCTGTATTATATGGATTATTACATCTGCACACCCCCCTTATGATTGTAGCTGGACACAGTGAATGTGGAGCAATTAAGGCCGCTACTTCTGATTTTTCAGGCGAGCCCTCCGCTTTGGTCCAAGAACTTACTATCGTTAAAGGTTCTCTAGAAAAGGCCTGTTCAGGTATTAAGGTTGATTTGGCGGCTGCTTCTCTCAGCCAAGCACAACTTTCCGAACTAAATATTGACGTCCAGATTGAAATGTTGTTGAACCATGCTGAGATCGCCCCACTGGTAGAAAAAAGGGAATTACAAATTATCGGTTTGTTTGTAGATTTGCACAATCTTTATGGAGAAGGTTATGGAAAGGTTTATACGGTGAATGTAAACGGTGAGAAAAATGCGGATGCCATCAAGATGATTGATACTATCGGCGGCTTCGCCTCGAAAGCCAGGCGACTAGCAAAGTAGAAACGACGGGATCAGGGGAACGATAGACGCGGACGGCGCTGACTAAAATGACAATTAGTAATTAATTAAATTTAGGGACGATTCTTAAATTGAATTGAAATAGTAAAGGGTGCTTCCACAAGAGGCACCCTTTGGTTTTGATTCGATGGGACAAGGGGACGGGTCCACTGTCCCACTCCAAAGGTTTAAATAAGTGGGACAGTGGACCCGTCCCCTTGTCCCATCTCAGCGGCTATCGTTCTCTCGTTTCCCCGCGTCTATCATGGACCAGATTATGCCCTCCAGGAGATCTGTTTCACTGACGATTATCTCTTTGTGGACAAGAATCTCTATTATTAATAGGATTATGAGAGCCCCTTTGTGGATAATATCGGCGCGTTCGGGCTGAAGCCCAGGCAAACGACGGCGCAGGGCCAGGGGCATTCTTTCCAGCAAGTTGTATAGATCCCCGATTTCACCACGGCTAAGTACCTCACCGTGGACGCTCTCGGCGTTATATTGTATCATGCCTTTTTTGATGGCCACCAAGGATGTGGCGGTACCACCTACCATAACCAAGGGCCTATTTTTTAGCTGCTGCTTAAATTTCGTTAGCGGGCTCAGCCGTTCAATTATCTGGGATGCTTCCATATCAGCCTCGGCTGCTCGTACTGCACCTATCGGTATGGATAACAACAGGTCCTGGTCCGGGCAGATAAATTCGGTACTGCCACCACCCAGATCAACAACCAAAGGAGGCCCAGCCGTGTCCAAGCCTTTAACTACACCGTCATAACTCAGACGGGCTTCTTCATTACCTGCCACGATATCGACTTCCATCCTGCTCTGCGACCGGACTCGATTAATGAAGTCATTTCGATTGCCTGCTTCTCTTACCGCACTAGTAGCCACAGTTCGATAGGCGTTTACCTCGTATTCCTGCAATATTTCCCGAAAACGGCCCAAACATAGAAGGGTTCTGGTTATGGCCTCCTCATTCAGTAAACGCGACTGGTTGACCCCTTCCCCTATCCGAGTCGTTTCCAATTCCTTGCGTAGTGTGATTAGTTTGCCTTGAGCATTTAGCTGAGCTATTAACAAACGACATGAGTTAGTTCCGATATCCACAGCCCCATAGCGCATAATTTTCGTCCTCCTATAAAAGATAAAAAGCACTTCCATGGAAGTGCTCTTGAGAATCATTGATTATTTTTCGAACGTTTCCTGGTCTCGACCTTATTCTTGAGAGGCTGCATCCGTTCATCACTCTCTTTAAGGAAACGGGCAATCTTATCATCCAAACTTACCGGCGTTTCGTTACGCTTAGGGCTGAAATTCCTGGTATCCCGCCGACTGGTATCTGTCCTCATTTCAGGTCGGTTCACCCTTGGGGGAGCAACTTTGGGCGGGAGGGTCTGCTTTATGGACAGACCAATTTTCTTCCCGGCAATGTTAAGAACTTTAACTTTTACACTGTCTCCCTCTTTAACAAAGTCTTTTACATCCTTAACATAAGTGTCGGCTATCTCCGAAATGTGTACCAGTCCTACCAATCCTCCCGGTAGTTCAATAAAGGCCCCAAAACTGGTAATTCCCTGGACTTTACCATCAATAATCTCACCGGGTTCAATATTAGTTTGTTCAGTTGGCATAGATGTTAAGATCCCCCTCAAATCGTGCTAGTTCTATTTTATGTGATGCACAGACGGGAGTCAACCTGCAAATGCAAATTACTCTTAGGGGATTACCCTTATTATCGTCCTCTCTCCTTTTTTCACCATGCCCAGCTGTTCTCTGGCTATACGCTCAATGCCCTGTGGGCTTTCAATCTCCGCCAACGTCTGGCTGCGTTCTTGATTGACCTGGGTGAGTCGTTCTTTTTCTTGCAGAAGGGATTGCTTACGGGCAGACAGCTCATATATAGTCTTGGCTCTGGGAACAATAGCGATCAATAGCAGAACACACACAAAAGCGGTTATCACTCGTTTAAGCCGTTTATTCGGCATCATCTTTATCATTCTCGTCCTCCCCGTCATATATACCCAATGTATCTCCGGGAAGCACGATTACCAGTTCGTAGCCCTTGTTGCGGGCACGATTATACAGGGTGGCGACGGTACTGGCAGTAATTTTTAGGGTCCGGCAGATCTCTGCACTGCTTTTACCCATTTCCTTAAGTACTACCACTTGTCTCTCCCTGAAACTTAGTTTTTCTGCTCCCCTTATTTCTATCTGCATTTTTGCTGCACACTATCCACATATTTTCCACATTCTGTTGACAATTTTACTACAGTTACTTCGGGGAGTCTAATTAATATTCCTGCTAAATGGAAAAAATTTTTTCGGCTGCCTATGACTTACTCACTTAAATCATCAGGGGGAGGAGCCTGACGGCGAAGATTTCTGGTTCGCAGCCAGGTTATCGCCCCAACTACCGGCCTGGTCAGATTGGAATATGCCGCTTTTAACATAACTGCTGTGGCCCTGCCCAAAATATTTAATGGCTGCTGTACGTGTCGGGACAGCCATTTGTAGTAGACCAGTCCACCAGCCACCAGAGCGATAAAAACATATACCCTCATTTCACCCTGATTTATTATCAACAGAGCGGCAGCAATGATAATCATCATTATTATCCACATGATGACATCCAGTGCGTATAAGGGATACCTCCCTACCCGCATGCTTCTAATCGTTAATTGATAATAATGAAATATCAAGCCTGCCATGATTCCCAGTACGGAGGTGAGCAAGAATGCTTGTATCTGGGCAAGTAGGCCCACTCGCTACGCCTCCTTATTTCAGTAGACGGTTAAACATGCTTTTGCCTTTGGCTTTATAATCTGTGCCCTGAGCCTTATAAGCCATATTGTTTACAGTGCCCTGAATGGCCACCTGCCCTTCATCCAGGTTCAGCATATTGATATGCAGTTCTTCACCGTTAATGGTAAGAAACCCCAGGTTAGTCGCCAGCACTATTTCCTCTTCATCAAAGGTAATCACATTGGTTACTCCGCTGAGTTCCAGGCGCTGACGGTTGGCCAGGTTCAAAGAATGTTCGGCCATAAATTCCCCTCCTTTACAGGCTATAATTTTATCTCTATAGCTTATGCGAAGTGCCAGGATATTTATGACTCTGTTTTATTAACTTAACAAATGCCCCAGAAAACCATAAAAAACTGCCCTGCGCTATCTACAAGACGGTTTCAGAGCAAGCCAAAAAAGCACCCTTGGGTGCTTCCTTTGCTTGCTCTGGCAGCTTGTCGACTTTCTCGACAAGCTAAATCGCCCCATGTCATACATAGGGCGATTATTATTCAATAATCCTATACAATTCTTTGGCTTCAGTTGCTTTGACATTGTCCATAACATTAAGTATCTGGTAAGATGTCTCTTTGGATCCTATCCGCAGGGTTATTGTATCCCCCGCTTTCACCTCGGTCGATGGCTTGGCCACTCGGCCATTTACCATGACTCTATCGCTCTCCGCAAAGTCTTTGGCAACGGTGCGCCGCTTTATTATCCTGCTTACTTTCAGGTACTTATCCAACCGCATTTTAGTCTAATGCATCTTTTAAAGCTTTACCAGGTTTAAAGGCCGGTACCCTTGCGGCAGGAATGTCAATTTCCGCACCGGTTTGGGGATTTCTCCCTTTACGCGCCTGACGATCTCTAACTTCAAAGGTGCCAAAGCCGATTAACTGTATCTTGCCACCAGTTTTTAACCCTTCTTCTACAGTAGCTATAAACGCATTGATAACCTTCTCTGCATCCTTCTTGGTAATTCCGGCTTTCCCCGCCACTTCGCCTATTAATTCGGTCTTATTCAAGATATCCCTCCTTCTTGTGATCATAGTATATTATGCTATTCGCCCTCTTAGCCATTTATCCTTTATTATGGAAAACTTTTTTAGGCTCCTCTGCTGAAAATTATAGTCCTCTGGCCTTGGCTTCATCCCAGATTGCATCCAGCTCTTCCAGACTGTGTTCAGAAAAACTCCGACCTGACTCTTTAACACGCTGTTCTATATAATTAAAACGCTCTGTAACTTTGTTATTGGACTGCTGCAATGCCTGCTCCGGTTCAATCTGTTTAAAACGGGCTACGTTTACCATCGCAAAAAGGACGTCTCCCATCTCTTCAATTATATCTGCGTTGGTTTGAGCCTGTGCGAGTTCTTCCACCTCCTCTTTGAACTTGTCCAAGGCTCCCTCGACACTCGGCCAATCGAATCCTACCCGGCTGAGTTTCTCCTGGATTTTCTCCGCTCGTAACAAGGCCGGCAACCCCTTGGGTATACCCTCGAGCAGGTATTTCTTGCCTTCCTTTTTCTTAAAGTCTTCCCAGTTATCCAGCACATCTTCGCTAGTCTGCAGCTGCATGGAACCAAATACATGGGGGTGCCTGTCCACCATTTTCTTGCTGACGGAACGAGTGAGGTCGGCAAAGTCAAAATGCCCCGCTTCCTCGGCCAGTGCGGCATGAAATACAATCTGTAGTAGTAAGTCTCCCAACTCTTCCCGCAGTTTATACATGTCGCCTTCGTTTATGGCTTCGATTACCTCATAGGTCTCTTCAATAAGGAAGCGGACCAGTGATGCATGGGTCTGTTCGCGATCCCACGGACATCCTCCTGGTGCCAGCAGTCGTTTCTGGATGGCCAATAATTCATCGAGTGCTTCGGCGCTTTTGCTCATATGTTTACTCCTTCCTGAGGGACCGAGGCATGGGGACGGTTCTGGTGCCTCGCGTTAATTCGGGCATGGCGAGGCACCAGAACCGTCCCCATGCCTCGGTCCGTTCCTATTTGGTTATTTTCCTTATCATATCTAAATCGAATTCTTTTAATAGTAATAGTAGTATACCGTAAATGAGCACTCCGATGCCAATTGCCCCCACTGTTGACCACTTCGAAACTAGCCCATATGCCACCATAAAGCTGTAGGATAGCTTGACACTTATCCCCATGATTATGGTTATTATAAGAAGTTTAAGGAACCGATCTGTTTCGTAGTGAACCCCAGTTATACTTTTTAGTGAATAAATGTTCAAAATGGAACCAATAGTAAAGGCCATCAGGGTACCTAAGGCAGCGCCTTTTATGTTTAACATGGGTATGCTTGTGAGAGTGTAATTAAAGATGGTCTTACATATACCGGTTACTACCAGGCTGCGCATGGCGATTTCCGGCCGGCCAATACCCTGGAGCCCAGCGCTGCTCAGTTGAAATGCTGCCAGCGCAACCGTAGAAAAAGCCAGTGCTTCCAAGGGAAAGCCGGCTTCGGGAGTGGCATAAAGCAGATCACATATTTGAAATGCCAGTACATACAGCCCGGCTGCGCAGGGTAGGGATATTATCATACCTGCTCTCAGCCCATAGTTCAAACGATTGTTGAGCAGTCCTTTATCATTTTGGGCTAGGGCCTCACTAATGGCTGGTACCAGGCTGGTAGCGATGCTGATTGTAAATATGGTGGGCAGGCTAATCAATATGGCGGCCATACCGGCTAACTGTCCATATAAAGCTGTGGCCTGGGAAGTTGTATATTGCAGTGCCATCAATCGCCCGGGCACAATAATCGCATCTAAAACCTGCACCAGAGGTAGTATTACCGCTCCAATAGAAACCGGAATAGCCAGACTAACCAGTTCCCGAGCCAGCGCTGCCGATCCTATTCCGCTATACCGCAGCGGAACATTTTTATCTGATTCCTGGTGGCGATATCTGATATAAAATATGCTTAATACTATTAAGCCCACCACTCCTCCGGCAACCGCACCGAAGGTCGCACCAGCGGCGGCATATTCCAGCCCACGGGGAAATAAGAGAAAAGCCAGGTAGATGACGGCAGTAACCCGAAAGAGCTGCTCCAAGACCTGCGATACTGCGGTAGGCATCATCCATTGGTGCCCTTGAAAATAACCTCGAAAAACTGACATCAGACAGGACAATAATATGGCCGGAGCAACTGCCAGGATGGGATAGTAGGCGCGAGGTTCGTGCAGCACTGTATTGGCTAGGAAATGAGCGTTCTGCATAACCAGCAGGGTAAGGATGATACCGAATATGAATAGGATTAACAACGATAAACGAAATATTTTTTTACTGTCGCCTGTGTATCCCTGGGTTTCTCTTCTGGCTACCATAACACTTATGGCCACCGGGACCCCCGCTGTAGCCAGTGCCAATATGGTGATATAGATCGGATAGGCCATCTGGTAAAGTCCCATCCCTTCGCCGCCTAGCAGCCTGGCTAGGGGTATCCGGTAAACGGCTCCCAGTATTTTACTCAGTGCGCCGGCTATGCTAAGAACCAACGCTCCCTTGAGAAAGTTCCCAGTTTTATCCATGTTCACCCTCCCCATTTTTACGAGGTTTATTATACCATAATTGTTTCTTGCATATCTTGGGTTTTCTACCAGGTATATATGTCGTCTATTGATATCTGGCAGTGGTATTTGGCCATGAATCTTCTCAACGAAAAAGGCGATCTTATTAGATATAAGACCGCCTTTAAAATAGCAGTTCCTACTGTTCCATTTGTTTGGCGAGGAATCCGGCTGCGGTTTCAGCCAGCTTGACCTCCATTTCCCCCAGTTTAACTCCTGGTTCTTTGCTGACAATAATAACTGCTCCAATAGGGTCACCCTGAGTTACAATCGGAGCACATACCTGACATTTGATAGTATATTCCCGATCATCACTCATAATAACATGCATGTTTTCATCATCAGGTTTTTCTATTTCGTTCATCATGACAGTTGTACGTTCCTCAAGTGATCTCTCCAATAGTTTCCCTACCGGCTTGCTTAAGAATTCTTTTTTGTTGCCGCCCGCTACGGCAATTACTACATCACGGTCAGCGATCATAGAGATATGTCCGGTTGTCTCATGCAGTGATTCGGCGTATTCTTTGGCGAAATCTCCTAATTCTGCTATAGGAGAATATTTCTTTAAAATAACTTCACCTTCACGATCAACAAAAATCTCTAGAGGGTCCCCCTCGCGTATGCGCAGCGTTCTTCTGATTTCTTTGGGGATAACTACACGTCCCAGGTCATCAATGCGGCGAACAATTCCTGTTGCTTTCATCTTTCTGCTGTCCCTCCTTTTTTCAAATATATTGAAAATGTTGTTTTCTTTCTCAGTGATAGTATATAACTCAAAATATCCTTTTATTCACTTTTTACCATACATACTGTAAAAAAATAATCCCTACATAATAAATTACAATTTTGGTGAAAATAGTGCTGGATGAAATAAGTAGGCAGTCAACCCTAATTCTTTAGGTTACACGGCGAAGAAAAAATTTTGTAGGTAAAGCGAAGGATTGAGTCATACCGTATGCGATTGACGCCATGCAAGCTTTAATTAAAGAATTAGGATTTACAGTCTACTCGAGAAGGTGGCATGAAATGACTCGCATTAATAATCTTCAAATATACTGCCTGCTGATGCTGGTAACTGCACCTCTGGCTTTCCTGATAACGCCGGCGGTTATTACCCACCTGGTGGGAAACAGTGGGTGGCTCGCGGTTCTGGCTGCGATTATTCCCGGAGTCCTGCTGATTTATGTCTATACATATATACTCAAAAAAAGTATCCATCCTTTTCCTGCTATGCTGGAAGACTGCCTGGGCAAATTTGTAGGCAAAATATTAGGGTTCTCTTATATCCTGGTATTTCTTTTGGGGATCGCCATTACCCTGCGTATTTTTACGAGCTTTATCGGCAGCAGTATTGTCCCGGATACCCCTTTGAGCGTTTATATCGGCTCCATGCTCCTGGTTGGCTATTATGCTCTTAAAACAGGGCTAGAAAATATCGCCCGGATTGCAGAAGTTCTAATACTTGCTGGCCTGCCTGTTTCATTCTTAATTATACTGCTCGTCATTACTCAGCAGCACGAGCTGACTAACCTGCTGCCCCTGGTCTATACCAGTTATACGAACTTCGGCCTAGCAACCTATGAGACTTTCATCCTGTTTAGTAATATAATAGCCGTCCTAACTCTGGCTTACTTTTCAACTGATCGGGATAAAACTCCCCGTACTTTAATCAATGTTTTGGTTACATATATAGCACTAATCACCCTGTCTGCTTTGGCAGTAATTATGCACCTGGGAGAAGATTATGCCAACCTCACGGCCTTTCCTACTTTTAAGCTAATCCGCTCCATTACCATAGCTGATTTTATTAGAAATGTTGATGCTGGGTTTATTGCTCTGTGGATAATAGGAATCTATGGTGCGGTTATGGTGTTATGGTTTATGACCTGTTATGTTGCGCAGCAGGTATTTGCCCTTAAGGATTACCGATTTTTAGCTGCTCCCACTTCCGTTATTATAGGCATCTTAACCCTCATGATGGGCAGCAATATCGAAGAGGAGGGTATTCTCCTATCTATTATATTTCCCTCAATATACGGCGTCTTCTATATATTTATCCCCCTGGTGATATTCTTTATCTTAATCTTCAAACCATCTCCAGGTGAGGGTGTTGCCACTGGCTTGAAAAACCCCACCGTTTAATTAGGTTAATTTTTTGAGAAAAGTAGGGATTTATTGAATGCGTTACAAGAAGAGCAATAAACAGCCAGACCTATCGCTCAGTATTCAAGAGCTCATTGTTAAACCCATTTCTGCCAAGCTCCAGGAAAATATTGATGATTTGCACTTAATCCTGGAAAGGTGTTCAGATGTGGTTTTCAAAGAGTTCACTTTCGGGCCTAACCACGAGAATAAGGGGCTGATAGTATTTTTTGATGGACTGGTAGAAAAGACCCAAATCGAAGTCCACCTTTTGAAGTCACTCATGCTGGAACTTAATATGCGTAATGATGATAGCTTCCCCTGGCCCAAAAACGACGTTTTTAAATTGGTTCACGAAAGTATCGTATCATCTGCTGAAGTAAAGACCATAGACAATCTGCAGGATCTATGTCACGCCATTAGTTCCGGCGATACGGTGCTGCTCATCGATGGTTATAACACCGCTTTGGTAGCGGGAACCCGCTCCTGGCAGACTCGTTCCATTCAGTCTCCCGAAAACGAAGTAGTAGTTCGGGGTCCCAGGGAAGCTTTTACCGAAACTCTGCGTTTTAATACTGCTCTTTTGCGACGCAGGCTTAAGAGCGCTAACTTCAAAATAGAAAATTTTATACTGGGAAGAGTCACCAAAACTGATGTGGTTTTATGTTATATTGACGGTATTGCTGCGGAAGGATTGGTTACAGAAGTCAAACAGCGGCTTGGGAAAATAGATATTGATGGAGTCCTGGACACTGGTTACCTGGAAGAATTTCTGGAAGATAATCACCGCACTATTTTTTCTCAGATGGAATATACCGAAAAACCTGATCGGGTCTGTGGTCACCTTCTAGAAGGACAGGTTTGCATTTTAGTTGATGGTTCACCTATCGCCTTAATCGCACCGACCTCTTTTCCGCGTTTTTGGATTGCATCTGAAGATTATTATGAGAGATATATACCTGGTTCTTTATTCAGAATTATGCGTTTTGCCGCCTTTGTGATATCTCTATTGCTGCCGTCCTTATTTGTGGCTGCTATTACTTACCACCAGGAAATGATACCTCCCCCCCTCTATTTAACCATTGCCGCTACCCGGGAAGGGGTTCCTTTTCCTGCCTTTGTGGAGGCCTTTATTCTAGAAATAACCTTTGAAATGCTGCGAGAAGCAGGAATTCGGCTGCCCCGAGCCATCGGTCCGGCCATTAGTATCGTTGGAGCTCTTATCATTGGAGATGCAGCGGTTAAGGCGGGGTTGGTTTCTACCCCCATGGTGGTGGTGGTAGCCTTTACAGGTATTGCTTCCTTCATTATTCCTTCATATAATGCCGGAATAGTAGTGCGAATTGCCCGTTTTGGTTTTTTGATAAGCGCTGCTTTCTTGGGCTTGTTTGGAATAATGATTGCTTTGCTGATCATGTTAATTCATATGGCTTCGTTAAATTCTTTCGGGCTCCCCTACTTGTCACCCATAGCGCCCCTTAACCTGGGCGAAATGAGCGATATTATTGTAAGGCGTCCCTGGTTCATGAATACTATGCGTCCTAAAATGAAAGGAATGAAAAATGCAGTTAGGCAAGCAAAGCGGGATTCTAATGATAAATAAATGGAAACATCTATGCCTCCTCCTTTTGCTCCTTTTCTCCCTGTTCTTTACAACGGGGTGCTGGAACAGTATTGAGGTCAATGATACTGTGGAAACAGAGGGACTTGTCTTTGACCTGGAAGGTGGTCAACCCTCCTTCTCAGTACAACTAGCCCGGGCATCCAGTCCGGATCAATCAGGCAGTTCTCAGGGAACCAAGCCAATCAATATAACCCAGACGGGCCGAACTTTCAGTGAAGCTGCCCGCAAAGTCATGGTTAGCCTCCCTCGGCTCCCTCTTTGGGCCCATGCAGGGGTAATAATAATAGGCGAAGATCTGGCTAATCAGGACCTGGCTCGAGCAGCGGATTTTATCGGCCGCAATCGAAATGTTCGTAAAACCTCACTGCTCTTTATAACTAAAGGCGTTACCGGTAAAGAATGCCTGGAGGCAGAGTTACCTATAGAAGCCTATTCGTTACCAGGATTGAGGAAGCTGATTCGCGTTCAGGAATCGCAGTTAGGTATTTATTCGCCGGTTACTACAGATGATTTCCTGGAAGCTCTAGCTACTTCAGGAATCCAACCAGCTGTTCCTCAGGTAACTATCCAAGAAAGAGACGGCAAGCAAGTTCTTCGCCTGGATGGTACTGCGGTCTTTAAAGATCGTAAACTAGTAGGTTCGCTGGATGAGATGGAAAGTCAGGGATATCGGTTCTTAAGCCCCAAAATGGTAACCGGAGGTTTGATTATTATTCCATCACCGCTGGATAACTCTCCCAATAGTGATAAACTGGTCAGTATAGAATTGACCCGTTCCCAGGCCAAAGTTAGTCCAGAGATTGAAGATAATAGGCTTAAGTATATTAAGATTCATATTGAAGCCGAAGGAAATTTTTATGACCAAACCTTCGAAGGGGATATTTTAGACAGGGAAACAATCAATAAAATGAATTTGTTAATAGGGGAGCAGATGAAACAGCAAATTACCGCTTCGATCATGAAAGCCCAGTTATTGGACAGCGACATTTTTGGCTGGGGACGAAGTATTCATCGGAAAAATCCCGAACTCTGGAGCCAGATTGAGAATGACTGGTCTGATATTTTCCCTGGTGTTAAAACTGATATAACCGTGAACTTTGATATAAGAAGAACTTATCTCCTGGATAAATCCTTTGAGTTTAAAGAATAAACGGGGGTCAAAGCATGATATGGTTATTAGTGGTTATCTATATATTGATGCTGGTTTTTGAAATGCCTACGCTGATAAAAAACCGTTGGTATAAAGAGATTGCGGTATTTAGTGTCATTTTTATTATCAGTGTATATATGGGTATGGTTCAGTTTTATAACTGGCCCTTTTATAATCTAATGAAGGAACTTCTGCCCCTGGTTGAAAATGGTCCTATAGAATTTTAATACTGGATGAAGCTGGGGAACAGGGGGACGTTCCCCTTTATTGAATCATATCCAGCACATCATGCAGTCCTTTAAGTGCAGAAGAGCTATCCAGGCTTATTACCAAGCTATGGGAGCTCAGTTTCTTAAACTTTAATCCTCCTGGGGCAACAAAATTGCCTGGCAGAGGATGGGTTAGAAGGATCTCAACATCTTTTCCCTTGTGCCTCAGTCCTTTAATCTGTTTATCCCTCGCCTTGAGTCTTAAGGACGCCACCTGCAGGAAATTTTCTACCGGTGTGGGCAAGCTGCCAAAGCGATCTTTGATCTCGGCTTTTATTTCCTCTACTTCCGCAGGGTCGGCAGCCAGAAGCAGACGTCGGTAAATCCTCATTTTGGTCCCTGAATCGGGGATATAACTGTCCGGAATGTAATAATCCACATCGATGTCCAATTGGGGCTGAAGCGGTTCTTTTACTGTTTTGCCTTTAAGCTTGCTGGTCTCTTGTTCCAGCAGGCGGCAATACATATCAAAACCAACCGCATGAATGTAGCCATGTTGTTCAGCACCGAGGATATTCCCAGCTCCTCTTATTTCCAGGTCACGTAAAGCTATCCTTATTCCTGCTCCCAGTTCATTGAACTCTCTAATCGCATTCAACCTTTTCTGTGAAGCTTCAGTAATTACTTTATCTGGATGGTAGGTCAGATAGGCATATGCTACCCGATTGGAGCGGCCGACGCGTCCTCGCAACTGGTAGAGCTGGGCTAAACCCATCCGATCAGCCATATCAATTATGATCGTATTCACATTGGGCATATCCAGTCCGGATTCAATAATGGTAGTACATAAGAAAATATCATATTCCCCTTGCACAAACTTCATTATGGTGCGGGCCAACTCATCTTCTTTCATTTTCCCGTGCCCCACCCCTATTCTGATCTCGGGCAGAATTTTTTGCAGGGCTTCTTTTCTCTGATATATGTCCTGGATGCGGTTATGCACAATAAAAACCTGTCCGCCCCTGCTCACCTCGGCCAGTACTGCTTCTCGAACAATTTCTTCGTTGTATTCCATAACGTAGGTGGTTATCGGATAACGCTCGGGGGGCGGGGTTTCGATTACGGTCAGATCTCTTAAGCCGGTTAGCCCCATGTGCAGACTGCGCGGTATTGGAGTTGCGGAGAGGCTCAATACGTCAACCTGTTCCTTCAGCGCTTTTATTTTCTCCTTCTGAACTACGCCAAACCGATGTTCTTCATCCACCACCAGAAGTCCGAGGTTATAAAACTTGATATCTTTGGAGAGGAGGCGATGAGTAGCAATAACAATATCAACTACACCATTGGCCAAGTCTGCGACTACTTTCTTCTGGGCGGCGGGAGACTTAAAACGACTCAAGACCTCCAGGTTGGCAGGATATTCCTGAAAACGTTTTTTAAAAGTTTCGTAGTGCTGCTCAGCCAGGACAGTAGTGGGTACCAGTATAGCCACCTGTTTTCCGTCCATTACCGCTTTAAAAGCGGCCCGCAGGGCTACTTCGGTCTTGCCATAGCCTACATCTCCACACACCAGCCTATCCATAGGTTTACGGCTTTCCATGTCCTTTTTTACATCGCGTATGGCTTTCAGTTGATCAGGGGTCTCCTGGTAGGGAAATTCATCTTCGAACTGTGCCTGCCAAGGTGTGTCCAGCGGAAAGGCATGACCTTCCAGCGATGCCCGGGTAGCATAGAGCAGCAGCAACTCCTGAGCCATTTCCTGTATGGATTGGGCAACCTTTTGCCGGGTTCTCTCCCATTCGCTGCCCCCCATCTTACTCAGCCGCGGTTCCTTTTCCTCGGAACTCGAATATCTATGTAGTAAGTCTAATTTATCAACCGGCAGATACAGTTTATCGGTCCCCGCGTACTGCAGCAATATGTATTCGCGGGTTACCCCATCGGTTTGCACCTGAGTAACACCCCGGTAAATCCCTATGCCATATTGTTCATGAACTACATAATCACCCCGCTGCAAATCTTCTACCAATATCCTCTGTTCACCTGTAGGCCTGGCGCGGTTAACTCTGGGTATTTTCTTACCCCAGATGTCTTGCTCTGTAACCAAGGCTAATTTTAGCGTCTGACTTATAAAACCGCGCTGATAGGTTTGGGCAACGAATTCCACACCGACTAGATGCCGGTCGCTAAGTTCCCGTTTAATTTCTGCCAGCAGACTGTCATGTTTAATCGCAAACCTGACCGTATATTGCTGAGCCAGCCACTCCTCCACCCGGATAAAGAGACTATCATAACGCTTGTAGAAGGGTTCCATTTCTTTTTGCGCTACATGTTCATATAAAGCTACGCTGACCTGCGGAATATTGCCCGGAAAGAAGGAATGGTATATTATGTTGTGTCGAGCCAGACTGCCCGTTAGGGCATCCCGATCTAATAAAGCTAATTCTGGTCGGTTCGCATCTTCCTTGCGAGCTTCTTTAAGAAATTCACGGTATTTGCGGCTCTGTCTGTCCAATGCCTGGTAAAATGCCCGCGGTTCATCAAAAAATACCCGGCTGTCCACCGGCAAATAATCGAGCAGAGTGCTCGTTAGATTATCCCCCCGCAGTTCATCCGCCGGACTAATCAACAAGCGGCTCTCTTTTTTGGCAGAGCGCTGGGTATTCAGATCGAAGCGGCGCAGCATATCCAATGTATCTCCAAAAAATTCGGCTCGGCAGGGTTCCTTATCACCCGCTGGGAAAACATCCAATATCCCGCCCCTGACCGCCATTTGGCCTGGACGAGTAACCGTGTCCACTCTTTCATAACCTGCTGCCACCAGTTGGCCAAGCAGCTCATAAAGGGGATAGTCCTGACCCACTTCTAAAAGAAGGGTGGCTTTTTGCATAGCCGCAGGAGATATAATATGGTAGAACAACCCGCCCATGGTAGTAATAATAAGCAGTTTACGACGAGGATGAACAAGTAAGTTCTGCAGAGTGGCAATTCGTTCTACTTCGGTACGGGTTGTGTTCTCTTTCATAAATACAAAATCACGTTCGAGAAAAAGAGATATTTTATCATTGCCCATTATCCCCTTTAGATCTTCGGCCAGATCATATGCCTGTTCTTCCCCAGGCACGATATAGAGCAGCTTGCCCGGGGTATCCCGGAAGGTTTCTTGCAGAAAAAAAGTAAGGGCGCTTCCCGACAAACCGCTCAGTATGACGTCTTGTGCGCTGTCCAGGTTACGCTTGATTGTATCTATCAGTTCCAGGTTCAAAATTCTTCCTCCCCAATAATTAGGGCTTGTCACGCAATAATTGTGTCAAGCATGCCGGCAGATTTTCCGCCCTGCAACATTAATCGTGAACAAAGTTCACATCAGGCGTACCCGAAGGGTGCTTCGTTGTCGTCAGCTTAGATACAGTCGAGTATCTGCGCTTCCTGCCGCCTAGCAGGACGACAAATCTGTACAGGCATCAGATGACACACTTATTCCATGACAAGCCCTTAAAGGTGGACACCACAAAATGTGGCCTCCACTATACTATAGACGCGGATCACGCGGACTATGATGGGACAGGGGGACGGGTCCCTCGTCCCACTTAAATGGACCAGGGGGGTGGGACGAGGGACCCGTCCCCCTGTCCCACCAGAATCGTCCCCTTGTCCTTAACTATAGTAGTGCTGATTGAAATATTCAGAGTTGGTTAAACCCATTTCTAATCCACATTCTTCGCATATTCCAGTTACTTGTACCGCGCCCTCTTCACCTTCCACTTCCAACTCCTGAAAAACTCGTTCACAGTAATCACAGATATAATAAATTTTCAAAATGCCCGCTCCTTTTATGGGTTTTCTCGTATTTTCCCAATACAGTCGGACAAATATACCTGCTAATTAATTGTACGCGTTCATAGCCTCCATTATGCCGCCAGTTATCCATCTCTCTACCGCGTCAGCCGCCTGTTTTACAGTTTGCTCCATCTGTTCTTTTTCCCCAGCGGCAAAACGCCCTAAAACCCAGTCCACTGCCTCACGATCGACAGGACGTCCAATTCCGATCCGGGTGCGCGCAAAATCAGGAGCGGCCAATCTTTCCATAATGGATTTAATTCCGTTATGGCCGCCACTACCACCGGTTGCTCGCATGCGTATGGTTCCCAAGGGCAAATCCATGTCATCGTAGATTACCATGAGGTCCTGCAGGTCCAGCTTATGCCAGTGAACCAGAGGTTGTACTGATTTGCCGCTCAGATTCATGAAGGTAAGAGGTTTTACCAACAATACTTTCTCGCCTTTTATCCTGGCATGACCAATTATAGCCTCAAATTTGCTTTCCTGTTTTTCTAGCGGATAACGGGACGCCAATTCTTCCAAGACCATAAAGCCTATGTTATGACGAGTGTTCTTATATTCTTTGCCGGGGTTGCCAAGCCCTACGATTATCTTCATTTAAAACCTCAAATAATTTTAGTAACACGCGGGGGAACAAGGGGACGATTCTGGTGGGACGAGGGACCCGTCCCCCTGTCCCACCAGAATCGTCCCCTTGTTTCCTTTTTAATTTTCTAAGCGTCAGTTTTCTCTGGTTCAGCTTTAGCAACTTCAGTCTCATCTTTAGCTGCACCCAGAATATTAGCTATTACCGTATCCGCATCTTCTACTTCCAATGTAGCAGGTAAAGCTAGATCCGAAACCGTGATTCTGCTTCCAATTTCCAGGTCGGATACATCAAAAGTTACTACTTCCGGTAAGTTGCCCGGTAAACAGAAAACCGGCAGTTCCCGAAGGGTTTGCTGGAGAACTCCACCCTTAATCGTTAGAGCTTCTTCTCCCGCCAAGTGAATTCTTATCATACTATGAATTTTCTCATTCATTTTTACGGTTAGAAAATCTACATGGATTATGTCACCACTGATTCGATTCTTTTGTACCTCTCTTACCTGTGCTGTTACGGGCTGTTCTTTTCCTTCTATTTCCAGGGAAAATATCCCTCGGGTACCTATATGGGTAAAGACCCGACTTAACTCTTTTTTAGCCAGAAGAATTGTCAGATTCTCATGGTCTTTTCCATAAACTACTGCTGGTACCCATTCATTACGTTTCAATTGTCTGAGATACCCGGTATTTTTAACCTCACGACTTTTGCATTTCAATACCTGTGTCAACGCCATAATATCATCCCTTTCCTTTCTTAACGAACCATTCTGCTCCTTAGAGCTTCAACCTTAAAAGTACCACTCCTATCGCCAAGCTTTGGTAACATTATACATAATTACCTGTTAGAGCTTTTTTATGCGTTAAACCTGGGAGATTCGGTACAAAGTATATAGAAAAGTAAAGGGTTTATTAATTTGCTGCTTAAACAACACAAAAATAATGTATGTATAATTGCCCTTTCTCAATCCTCAAATATTTTACTTACCGATAGGTCTTCATGAATTCTTAATAAGGCTTCCCCTATCAGAGGCGCTATCGATAAGACGGTCAGGTTAGGCAGTCTCTTTTCAGCCAGTACCGGAATTGTATTCGTCACTATTATTTCCTTAAATGGAGCGGCGGCCATCCTTTCTATAGCTGGGCCGGAAAACACCGGGTGAGTGCAGCAGGCAAATACCTCCAGGGCACCCTTTTCTAACATGACTTTAGCTGCAGTGCAAATTGTACCGGCAGTGTCTATAATATCGTCGATGAGTATTACTGATTTACCTTCGACATCACCAATTACATTCATTACCTCGGAGACATTCGGAGCAGGTCGTCTTTTATCTACGATTGCCAGCGGAGCTCCCAATTTAGCGGCTAGATTGCGTGCTCTGGTAACCCCGCCCACATCCGGAGACACTACCACCGCCCGATCTCCTAGTTTCTTTTTCTTCATATGTTCAGCCAAGGTCGCTACTCCTGGCAGGTGGTCAACGGGTATATCAAAAAAACCCTGTATTTGTGTAGCATGGAGATCAACAGTTACAACCCGATCCGCACCTGCTTCTACAATGAGATTGGAAACCAGTTTAGCGGTGATGGGGTCGCGCGCCCGGCTCTTACGGTCCTGACGCCCATATCCGAAGTAGGGAATGACAGCATTTATGCGCCCTGCTGATGCCCTCCGGAAAGCGTCAATCATGATGAGTAATTCCATCAGGTTCTCATTACCGGGGGAACAGGTGGGCTGCAAAGCAAATACATCTACCCCGCGAACACTTTCATCAATTTCTACACTTATTTCACCATCCGAGAAATGAGATACGGTGGCTTTAGCCAATGACATCCCCAGATAATCTCCTATTTCTTTGGCCAAATACGGGTTGGCATTCCCTGTAAATAGTTTCATCCTCCACCTGGATGCATTCATTCAGCTTAACCTCCATTCAGATTTCGGAACTGTTATTCTCTCGATTCGCCTTTACTCTTCTTTTTGAGATTCTTTTGGTCGGCCCGTTCCACAGCCAGGGTGTTTGCCGGAACATCTCGGGTAATTGTAGAACCCGCTCCGGTTACAGAGTTTGCTCCCACCTTGATCGGTGCTACCAGGTTAGTATTGCTCCCAATAAACACTCCATCCTCGAGAACGGTCTCCCACTTATTTTTGCCATCATAGTTACAGGTAATCGTACCTGCCCCTATGTTAACACCTTTCCCTATCATGGCATCTCCTATATAGCTTAAGTGCGGGGCTTTGCTCCCTTCTCCCAGGATCGATTTTTTGATTTCCACAAAGTCGCCCACTTTTACTTTACGGTGCAATATAGCTCCAGGACGCAAATAAGCAAAGGGGCCGATAGTGCATTCGTCACCTACCTCTGCCTCTTTGATGCGCGAATTTTCAATTAATACTTTATTGCCTACCGAGGAGGAGCTTATGTGAGTTCCAGGCCCAATCTCACAATCCGTTCCTATGCTGGTATGACCTTCGATTATGGTGTGAGGATAAATGATGGTGTCACTGCCAATTACGACATCATTATCTATAAAAGTGGAACTGGGATCTATAATCGTTACCCCGCTTCTCATTAGGGCTTCATTTTTACGACGCCTTATTATTTTCTCCGCCTGAGCCAATTGAACCCGGTCATTGATTCCATACATATCTTCCTCGGCATCCAATAGCAAGGCTTCCACCATTTTGCCATTATTTTTAAGTATCTGCAGAATCTCGGTCAAGTAATATTCGCCTTGAGCATTCTGTGCACCGATGCCAGCCAAAGCAGCAAAGGTATCCTTAACCTGCAGACAATACATACCTGAGTTAATCTCCCTAATCAGTTTTTGCTCTCCATCAGCATCTTTTTCTTCCACAATACACTGAAAAGCCCCTTGGGGGTCACGTATTATCCTGCCATAACCATGGGGATCTTCCACTCGGGTGGAAAGAACCGTTGCCGTTGCCCCGCTGCCCAAGTGATAATCAATCATTGCCTTAAGTGTCGCTGCCTGCAGCAAGGGAGTATCTCCAGCCAGTACCAGGATGGTATCATCCCCGCTGACTTTTTCCTCTGCTTGCATAAGAGCATGTCCAGTTCCAAGTTGTTCTTCCTGTACTGCAAATTCAACCGCCCCGGGAGGGAATAATTCTTCTACGGCATGTCTGCCGTGCCCTACTACGAGGACGATTCTATCCACTCCAGCCGCCCGGACTGCATCTGTTACCTGCACCACCATAGGTTTTCCCGCCACCCGGTGAACAACCTTGGGCAGTTGCGAACACATGCGAACACCTTTACCAGCAGCCAGTATTACCGCCGAAAATTTCACTTTTAACGTTCCTCTCCTCATTGCAACTTTTTATTTTATCCGGTTTTTAGGCGGAATTTATACAATTATATTATAACCTTTTATTCTGACTGGTGTAAGAGCTTTATTACTGCTGCAGGGCTTAGCGGTTAAAATCAATCCCGGCCAGGTATTGCTGGGCCAGACGAAGGTCTTCCGGTTTATCCACATCAACACCTACCTCGGCGTATGGTGATATGATGCCTTTGCCACGAATACCGACGACTTTAAAAAATCTTTTTTCGGCTATAGGTATGCTGAGCCGACCAGTTAAATATTTCCACACTAATCCCAGGCCAAATAATTTGGCCATGGCCAGCGGATTCTTCCTCCTCTGGATCAGTTTCAAGCCTATATCCAGACACACCGGAATAATTGCGGATCGTAACAGAAACAGGTTCCCTCCCGTAAAGACCCCATCCTTTAAGCGCACATAGGTACGAACCACGCCTGGATATTTAATGTCATTGACTTCTTTACGGGTAATCGGGTAATAGAAATCAGCTTCGCTCTTTTCGCAGCAGGCCAGGAAATCACGGATGGCTTCAGGGGTAATAAAAGGAACATCGGTAGGTACGGCCAATATTTTGAGGCTGATCCCCAGATTGGTCAGCAGGTTTACGGCATTTGAAAAACTCTCGATTGCATTGTCACCGCCCTCTACAAAAAAGAGCTTTTCTTCCTTGGGCAAAATACTGCGCAGGGCATCCGCCGGTCCACTCACCACAATGTTGTTGATACAAGGTGTTGCTCGCAGAGCACTATATACATAATATATCATAGGATAGTTACCGATTATAATTAAGGCTTCATTGTCATATGGAGCAATCTTTTTTAGTTCGCTGCTGTTTTCGCCTCCTGCGAGAATGACAGCATCATATTGCATCCTTAATACCTCCATTATTCCGTTCCAGAAATACCATCTTTTTTACTGGCATCTAATTTTATGCATTCAATGAGCACGTTTTCAGCATTTTCTATGTGTTCGGTGGCTAATTGCCGGGCCAATTGATAGTCACGCGCTTGAATTGCTTCCACTATCTTTTTATGTTCTTCCAGAGATAACTTATTTCTGCCGGGATAAGATAATGAGGTCAACCTGAACCTCTGAATCTGCTCCCGCAGGTTGCTGATTATACTGCCCAACCTAACATTACGGCTGGCCTGATACATCAGCTCATGAAATTTGGTGTCTACCTCTACCAGTTTGCCGATGTCATCTTGGGTAATAGCTTCCTGCTTCTCAACCAGCAATCTTTCCATCCGCTCCAACTCTTCTTCGGTAATTCTTTCCGCCGCCAGCCCCGCTGCCAAGCCTTCCAACGCAGCTCGTATTTCAAATACATCGGCTATATCTTTGAAAGAAAGGTCGGAAACGTATGCTCCTTTACGCGGTACCATCACGATAAATCCTTCTAATTCCAGCTTCCGCAGGGCTTCCCGGATTGGAGTGCGCGATACTCCTAATTCCTCTGCCATCTGTATTTCCATCAGCCTCTCGCGGGGCTGCAGGGTGCCGTTCATAATGGCGCCCCGAATGGCATCCAAGACTAGTTCTCTTAGGGGTCGATATGATTCAAGGTCTACCGGAGTTAAACGCTTTTCCGCCATGCTAATCACCTCTATTATAAGATGAGACCAAATAGGATTCTCTATACTGGTCTTTTATGATATCCCATGCAATGCGCGCTTTTTCCCTACTGGTAAAAACACCCACCACACTTGGGCCGCTTCCAGACATTAGGGTACCCTGCGCTCCTAGATCGTCCAGCTTATTCTTAATTAATTGAATCTCTGGGCATTTTTCTATACTGACTATTTCTAGAACATTTTTCATCTCGGCTACTGTTCCTATCATATCACATTGGCGCCAGGCTTCAAGAAAAGCTACATTATCAGGTACCTGCCGAACTCTTTCCAATCGAAAATCCCGGTATATTTCCCGGGTGGATAGTTGATATTCCGGTTTAACCAGGACCATCTCCAGTCGTGGTCCGGCGGGGAGGGGGGTAAGCATTTCACCCCGTCCACGAGCCAAAGCTGCACCGCCCAGCACACAAAAAGGAACGTCTGATCCAACCACCAGCCCTAATTGCATCATTTCTGCTTGTGTCAGGCGGAGGTCAAATAATTCGTTTATTCCCTGTATCACAGCTGCGGCATCAGTACTGCCTCCGGCCAGCCCTGCGCCCACCGGTATGTTTTTCTCGATGAATATTTGCAGTCCAGAAGGTAGGGAATATTTTGAATAGAGCAAATGAGCCGCTTGAAAGGCCAGGTTTTCTTCGTTGTCGGGAATCTGGTCACTGCTGCTGGCTACCGATATACCTAGTCCTCCAGTCTGCAGAAATATTTTATCCCGGAGGCTGATCTGCTGCATTACTGATTCTAATTCATGGTAACCATCGGCTCTTTTCCCAATAACATTCAAAGTTAGATTAATTTTGGCCGGTGCTTCCACCACTAACTGCATTTTCATCCCTAGGCTCCTCGCCATTTTTATATATTATAGCCTGCGCAGGAGAAAAAAGGAACGCAGTAAACGGATACTGCGACGGAAGGAGAACGATAGACGCTGACATCGCTGACCCTCCGGGCGCGGATTATCGCAGACTTTTTTGCCTTTTAATGGTGCTGAGGGGTTGCGGCTATTGTTTTAAATTATCTTAATTAAATCCAACTTACCGGCTCAACCGGAGGGTCAGCGTCCGTCCGCGTCTATCGTTTCCCTTTGCTTCGCATCATCTGTCAACTGCGCAATTGAGTTATTTATTTTCCCCCAGTTTCACTCCTCGGGGAAGAAGTTCCAAACATTTAAAAGTAATCTGGGCATGCTGAGGCTGATCAAGGCTCAGTCCTTTATCTCCTGATGAGACCAGGCAAAGCGGGGGAAACAACACACACCACCAGTTTTTGCCCTGTCCCTCGCCGATTATCACTCTAACCGCTTGGTATCTGCCCGGCGGAAACACCAGATTGCCATAGGATTTGGTCGGGAAATCATATTCTCCTACCATTACCTGAACGGGATAATCATACCCAAGGGCTTTTATTTTGGCCTCGGCTGCTGCTTGAATCTGTGGTATGTCCTGCTCGGCCAGCTGCCTGGCTTGGTCCGCATCATTAATATCAGTAAATTGCTGTTTCATTAGAGTTACAATGTCGTCTTTAACTGCCAGCTTTAAGTTCTGGTCCTCCAGGTCATCACTGTTGGCAATCACATGCAGTCTAAGCACGCTTTTTTCCAGGGTTTGGCCCTGGCTCAATACAATAAATCCTCCGATAAACACACCTATTAAAATAATAATAATTCCGGTTATTTTTTTGCCCATAAAATAAATCCCTCCCTGTATTTAACATTATTACCGAGAAGGACTCCTTTTAAACGGTTTTAGATCTAGTTTCGTGGGACAGGGGGACGGGTCCGTTGTCCCACTGTGTATCTCTTGGGTGGGACAATGGACCCGTCCCCCTGTCCCACCCCCAATCAGCGATGTCCGCGTCTACCGTTTTAGAATACTGCATCTCCAAGCATGAACAAACGGGTACGTTTATCTTTAGGATTCTCAAACATCTCTTGGGTGCTGCCATCTTCAATTATATGACCATCCCACATAAAATATATCCGGTCGGCCAGACGGCGGGCCTGAAATAAATTATGGGTAACCATTATAATGGTGGTGTTTAATTCCTGTTTGATCAATTTGATGTATTTCTCTATATCCAGTGAACTGCGGGGATCGATATTGGCAGTTGGTTCGTCCAGAAACAGTACTTGGGGCTTAACCGCCACTGCCCTGGCAATAGCAATTTTCTGCCGTTCACCGCCCGATAAACCCCGGGTGTCATTGTTAATAAAAGCGGTCATTCCTACCAGTTCCAGAACCTTCGCTACAGTTTGCCTGACTTCCTGGCCTCTTTGGCCTCTAACTTTAAGCCCGTATGCCACATTGGAAAAAACAGATCCTTCAAACATAAATGAAGTCTGGGTTACCATCGCCATCTGCCGCCGTAGTCTCAGCAACTGGTCCTTAGACCACACTACTTCTTCCCCTAATACCTCCACTTTTCCAGCAGTGTTTCGGGCAAGCAGAGCTATTATACGCAGCAGAGTAGTCTTGCCTGACCCGTTCGGACCCAGAAATGCATATATTTCATGACCGGGTATGGTCAGGTCATTAACATTTAGTACTTCACGCTGCCCATAGCTTTTGCTCACATTATGTAATCTGAATACTGCCTCCATATTTAAAAGACCTCTTTTCAAGAATGTTGATAATCATAATTATGGAAAAAGCTATCGCTAGCAGGATTATACCAATGGCTATTGCCCGGCTGTCATTACCCATTCGGGTTTCCAGGACTATGGATGTGGTAAGCACCCGAGTGCTGCCTTGAATATTGCCTCCCACCAACATTACCGCGCCTACTTCGGCAATAACTCTGCCCAGGGCTGTGGTCAGGGCACCAATAATTCCAATCCGGGATTCCTTGATGATGACCCATGATGCTTGCCGGCGCGAGGCCCCTAGTGTCGCGGCGGTATCATATACTTCCTGGTGCTGGGACATAACAGTTCGGGCAGTCAGGCCGCAAACGATAGGAAAAGCAAGTAACAACTGGGCAATAATCATGGCGGTAGGGGTAAATAAGAGCTGATATTGTCCCAGCGGCCCGCGGGTGGTTAAGGCCAGGTATACCATAAGACCGGCTAATACAGGCGGTAAACCCATAAAGGTGTAGATGATGTTCAAAATCGTTCTCTTGCCTGGCATTTCCTTTAGTGCCAACGCCGACCCGATCGGTATTCCTGTAATACCAGCCAACAACAGGGCAGTTAAAGAAACCTGCAGCGACACCAGAGTAATCTGAATTATTTCTGGATCCAGCGACCAGATTAATTGGAATCCCTGTTTTAGCCCATCGATTATTATGTCCATAGTACTCTTATCACTTCCTCTACCAACTTAAAACCCGAGGCATGGGGACGGTTTTGGGACAAGGGGACGGGTCCAGTGTCCCACTTCGATATCTCGCAATGGGACACTGGACCCGTCCCCTTGTCCCAAAAGAAGGCAAAAGAACCGTCCCCATGCCTCGCAGAGCTTCTAAAATAGTACAGGAGCAGATAATTAGATGCTCTGCTCCTGTACTTTTAATTACTTATTGTTTTACAGCATCTGGAATAAATAGGGATTCCCCGTACTTATCCTTGCCAAAATCGGCAATCAGCTTCTGTATTTTCACCGAGGTAATCCATTCGCCAAATAAATTGGCCCCTGCCAAATCTACGTTGGGGAACTTATCCTTGTTTACGGAGATAACTCCATAAGGATTAAGCAATGGCTTGTCTTTCTCGACCATGATCTCTAATTTATATTTATCCTTCAAAGCCAGGTAAGTTGCCCGGTCAATTAAAGTGTAACCTTTCATTTCATCAGCCATACGGAAAGTATCGCCCATACCTTTACCTACATTTTTGTACCAATCACCGGCCGGTGTAATCGCTGCGCTTTTCCATACAGATAATTCTTTGGTATTAGTGCCTGAGTTATCACCGCGAGAGAGGAAGGTTGATTTACTTTCGGAGATTTTCTTGAAGGCAGCCACACTATCGGTCAGGCCCTTTATTTTAGCAGGATCATTGGCTGGCCCGATTACAATAAAGTCGTTATGCATTACATCTTTACGATTAACCCCAAATCCATCTGCTATAAACTTGTCCTCGGCAGCTCGGGAGTGAACCAGGAGCACATCTACATCTCCTTTGGCACCCATATCCATAGCCTGTCCCGAACCTACAGCAATAACGTTCAAGGTGTAGCCGGTATCGGTTTGGAACTGGGGAACCAGCACTTCCAACAGGCCTGAGTCTTGAGTGCTGGTGGTGGTGGCCATCTTCAAGGTCTTGCCTGTGCCGGGCAGGGTCGTCTGGGCAGCTTGTTTGGTTGCACAGCCCGCCAACGTGCCCAGGGTAAATATCAACATAAGTATTATAGCTAAACTTTTCTTTTTCACTTAACCCAATCCTCCTAACTTTTTCTAAACAAAATTTGTTAAATTATCACCTTTAGCATCACGAACCCCAACTAAAAAGGATCCACAACTGCAAAAGGCAATGAGGACCCATAATCCTTTTCTATGGCATCTCTCCTTTCCGCATGGGAGGTACAACCGTTTCCAAACTGTACCCTATCGGTTTATTACCCCTAGTTAATCAGACGGTAGAGCAATAAACTCGGAGACAATTATTCATTTATATGTTTGTATTTTATACAAACTGTGGTTTTTTGGCAAGCTTCAACAAGAATCTGCAAATGTGTCCCCATCTTTCACTGGTAATCCCAGGCTAAGTTCAGGTAAGGTATTAATATATCTTAATAAGGAGTTGAAAAAATATGGGGGTTGTTAATGTCAACGGAACAAGGGTTTATTACCAGCATAATACTGGTCGTATAAAACAGGTTTCTCTTCTATATATTCACGGCAGCGGGAGCAGTCATGAGCTCTGGTATCATCAGATGAGTCTGGAGACTAACAGCTTCGCGCTTGATTTACCAGGGCATGGCCAATCTGAAGGAATAGCTGCCAGCAGTATTGATCAATCCGCCCAAATCGTGGCTGACTTTTTAGCAACACTGCCTGTCCCCCAACCTGTATATCTGGTAGGTCACTCAATGGGTGCTGCTATTGCTCTAACCTGTGCCCTGAATTATCCAGACCTGATAGATGGAATAATCCTGATTGGGGCAGGTCCACGCATGAAGGTTATGCCAAGCTTCCTGGAAGATCTGCATCAGGGCAAAAATGATCCAGAATTCATCCGCATGGGCTTCTCTCCCCAGGCCCCTGCAACAATGGTAGAGGAGATGGTAAGGACTTTTAGCGAAGTGCCGCCTGCGGTACTGTATGCTGATTTCTCCGCCTGTAATAATTTTGATGTCAGCGGAGAACTTGAGAAACTAGGATTACCAGTCCTGCTTATTAGCGGGGCAGCTGACCAGCTTACACCCCTGAAGCTCTCTCAGTATTTGTTGAGTCATATTAGAAATTGCCGCCTCGAGGTTATCAATGGCGCAGGTCATTTTGCAATGCTGGAAAAACCGGAGGAAATTAATCGGCTTATCTTAAATTTCTGCTCGTAAAATGCGCGGGTAGGTTACTACAATTCTTCAGCTTATGATTGCGAACATTTATTCTGTTTTTAGTTGACAGAACATCTGTTTGGAATTAAAATTGGGTTATAGAACTAATGTTCTTAAAGTGCTGTGGAGGAGTGGATAATATGTTTGCAGATTTTAGTAAAAGAGAATTTATCCAGACTGCGGTGGGTGCAACTGGGTTTGTCATTATGGGTTACCTGGTGATGCTGGGAGTACTATTTGCAATTTCCTAGAGAATGCGACAGTGGCCGCAAGTTGGAAAGGAAACAAGGGGACGGTTCGGGCCAATGAACCTATCCCCCTGTCCCGAACCATCCCCGTATTACTCACATCAATACATCAATAAAGGACTAGCTTTTATCTTCATCCTGCTTGGCTAGATATTCCCTTATTATCATTCTTACCAATGCACTACGCGAAATTTGATTTTTCCTGGCCAGCTCCTTTATATCGTTGACCTGGTTTTTGGTAAGATAGAACGTAGCGTGTTCAAACTGTTCCGTTGCCAACTAGCACCCCTCCCCTGCCAGGATTCTCAACTGCGTCGTTTTGTTCGGTTTTATGCCTAGTATATGTTGCTCGGGAGGTTTCTGTTACTCACTATTTAAGCTTGCAGTTCTATTTTTAATTTATTAATGTTCTCCCGCATAATTCTCCTGCCTGCTCTAATGATTTGTGGTGCATCTTTCAAATCTGTCAGGCTTACATCTCCGACTCCTGGATACAAAAGCATATCCGCAAAAAAGTCTTCTTCCGTATCCGAAGTTTCATAGGTCATGATACTCAATGTTCGCGATATGATTTGGGGTATTCCGCTGACTTTGGTCTGGTATATTTCTTGGCCCAAGTTTACACCCAAGACATAATCGGCACTCATATATTTGTTAACCATTACCGGCACTATGTCTTTCAGCCCTCCATCCACCATCTGCATACCCCGGAACTGTTTAGGCTGAAAAGTAACTGGAATCGAAATGCTGGATCGAACTGCCTCACTTAAGAGCGCATCGTTTATTATAATATCATCACTTTCGTGATCCATATGATGATTGGTAAAGATAATTTTGCGCCCGCTATCTATATCACATGATACGATGGCTAACGGCAGATTACATTCGGCCAAGCTTTTCCCACCTGTAAGTCTATAAACTAGATTCTCAATTTTGTTGCCGGCTATAATTCCATCCAGACTGTAATTGTACCCTGGCAGCAAGAATTGCATCAAATATTTCACCAAGCCCATGATGTTATAATCGATATAATCATGAGCTGACAATTGGGCAATGATTTCTTCAATTTTGTAGGGTGATATTCCGCTGGCATAAAGAGCCGCTATTATGCTTCCGGCACTGGTCCCGGAAATAAAAGCCGGTTTGATGTGTGCATCAAGCAGAACCTGCAGGACGCCTATATGAGCAAGCCCTTTTAACCCGCCCCCCCCTAGGGCTAATCCCAGGCTTTTCATGGTCTATTCACCTCTTCCGGATTCCTTGTCTAACCCTTGGGTTTATCGCTTATATCCTCAATCTCTGTGCGGAAGGAGTATAGATACCAGGAACAAACCCAACTAGCCGGATGCCCGATCCAGCTTGCCTAAATTCAACGGTTGCATTTTCTAACCATATAGTTGTAAGTGTTTTGAATGTTCTGATTGTACTGTTTTTTTAATTCCTGCCAAAAAATCCGATAGTTTTCCACTGTCTCAGCTTGGAGCAAATTATCAACTTGCTGTTCAAGCTGTTTCTGCAATAGGAGTATTTCTTCTAAATTACCGCGCATGCGGTTTTTATCCGGACGGTCTATCCGCGCATTATTAATGGAAATCACCCCCATTTGTCCCTTCCGCGAGAAATGCCCGGCCTTTATAGCCGAGCATTTTGCGGTTTTTATTATTTAGCACTCTACTTCCGGATCTAGTTCTCCGTAAACGATAATGTCATGCATTTTGCCGAGTTTGTCAATGATATCCACGTACACTTTTACTTCCAGGCAGGTTCCTCTGATGATTGATATGCACGGGCTGGTTTCATCTTCACAGGTACCTTTGATATCATAGTCGAAATCCCAGTTACAAAGGATTAGTTCGGATTGATCAATTTCGCTTCTGAATTCTTCCGGAGTCAAGGGCGGATCAAAATCACTCAACTCAATGGTCTCCTCATAAACGTTATTGCATATAGTGTATATTTGATATTCATTATTGGGAGCAGTGCCGACAATAAGCACTAGGATCAGATCAAAATCAATCGAAATTTTTACCTTGTTAAAGTTGAGTGTCTCGGTCGCGCAGTTGACTTTGATCTTGAAGTCATCTACCAGGCTCACATAACCATCGACTTCCGAATAGGGTATACATACGTACTTGTCTAGAACCTCGGTTGCTTTCTCAATGTACTTGGCCTTTATGACCTTCGCCCACAAATCCAGCCTACAACCCTCCGGGTATTCACATTTCAACATGTTACTTTCCCCTCCTTTTTTCTCTAATATCCTCTGTTACTACCTGCAACAGAGCAGAAATTTGTATTGAATTTCTACGATATAGTATGAAAGAAGGTGACATTGTGTGATTACTCCGTAATTATATTTGGCTTTGTTTACAAGCTGCTCATAAACATACGCCGCAATCGCTGTCCCAGTTTTGGCTGTACCCCAATCATGGCTGGCAGCGGCTTGACCCCCGCCGGGTAGGTTTGGTTTTCATAATGACAGATAAGCAGATCTTTACGAGTAATGGCATCCCTTAATGTCTGTACTAGTATTTGGGTTCCATTCAATTCTCGGTTTAGTACGGCGTTACGTTCTTCAGTCTTCTTAATAGCCCGCTGCAGGCTTAATATGTCTCTTTCATATAAATATAGCTTGTGTTTCATATCGTCACGGATCTTATCTTCCCCTGATATCTCCTCCGTGGTCGCTTGGAGATCATGGCTCTGCTCCAGGTCACTGCTTTTCACATCGTCTTCCGCAAACAGTCTTACCCTCTGCTCCCGAACTGCAAAAATCATGTAGCACAGGGAATAATTAATTACTATTTCCTTATCCTGCAGTTCTCCATCCCAGTTTAAATCTTGAATTTGAGTTATGTATTCGACCTCTCCTTCCTCCAGCTGGGGAAGTCGATCAAATTCTCCGAAACTCACGCGCTCCTTTATTATTTCCGGTCGGCTGATAAGAACCGTTCGACCGTCTGTTTCTTCCAGTAAAACGATTATTTCCAAATTCATTCGGGTCTCCAATGATTTTCCCTGTTGTTCTGTTCGTGGGTTACGGATTCTCACCTTAATATCTTCAACCCGCTTGTAGAATGGACTCACTGTAAGGTGACGTTCCTGCTGGCTGATGCGTGGAGTTTTAAGACTGGCGATGATAACTGGCGTCCATAATGAAATATCCTGATTCATAGTATCACCCCTCAAGGAATTTCTTAAATTATATGGCGGGAGGATTGCAAGTATGCACTTCAGTAATTTAACAAAAAAAACTGCACCCTATGGTGCAGTCCAGACAGATTACAAAAGCGAATCTCAGCGTTATTTCAAAAAGCCCGTTCAATCAACGTACCTAGTACGCCTCAATCACGGGCTCTTCTCATGCCTTGATCTTCACTTCTGTCATCTGCCTTGTATGTTCGTTAGTTTACTCGTTGGCGGAGGCAATTTTTATCTCTAAATCCTGCTTATCATAAACAAATAACTCAACTGTCTCGGTAAGTACATCCGCGTAAGTATATGAAACTTTTCGCTCTACTTTGCGTTCATTTAGTCTTACGACAAATATATTAGGGTATATGGATTCCAGTACCCCTTCCCGCTCTATAATGCGATTTCTTCCCCGATTGGCTTTCAGTCTGATTTTGCTTCCCACGAAGAATTCTAAATCTTTTTTGATTTCGGAGATAGCCCTGGGAGAATTCAAACGATCACCTTCTTCATATCAATATACATACTATCTTATACCACCGGGGGTATGATGTCAATAGTAAAATGTATAGTATATAAAAAAACGAAGGGAGTGTCAACATAATAATTGTAAAATATATTGTCAAAAGAACCCTTGCCTTGACAGAAATTTATTATTTTCGTGATTCCGGTGCAAATACATTTAGTAGGCTCGCTATATCCTCCAGGCTCAGATTCTCTGGTCTCAGACTGGTTCCTAGCCCCAAGAGTGTCAGCTTATTGGCAGCCTCTTCTTTATCCATTCCAAAAAACATACTGGTAATATTTAGTATAGTCTTTCTCCTTTTTTGAAAAGCCGCTGTAACAAAATTCTTAAAAAGTGCCTCGTTATTAATAAATACTCTTTTGGGATTTTGCGGAATTATTTTCAGCACTATCGAGTCGACTTCCGGTTTAGGGTGGAAACAATTGCGAGAAACATTCATAATATGCTGCACATCGGCATAATAGGCAGTAGAAAGAGTCAATCTCCCATACTGCTTGTTTCCGGGGACTGCCATAATCCTTTCCCCCACTTCTTTTTGCATCATCAAGGTGGCGGACAACATATGCGGGCAATTTTCCAGCAATCTGAATAAAATGGGCGTGGTTATATTGTAGGGAATGTTGGCACAAACTTGATATGGCATTATTTCAGCCAAATCAAAAGCCTTTTGTAATTCAGCCTCAATATCCACTTTGAGGATATCCTGGAAAATGATTTTGATGTTTGATTTATCTACAGTCAGTGTGTTTAATATCGGCTCCAGACTGCTGTCTACCTCTATCGCTAACACTCCCCTAGCACGTGTAGCCAATTCCTGGGTTAGGCCTCCCAGACCCGGTCCAATTTCAATCAAGTATTGTTCAGGTGAAATAGCACAGGAATCTGCAATTTTATCAAGAATGTTGTGGTCTATGAGGAAATTTTGCCCCAGTCTTTTTTTGGGAAACAGACCATGTTGCTGCATAATACTTCTTATCGCTGAAGGTGAGGATCGGTCTGGCATGATTTTTACCTCTTTTAATTTTATTCTTTCATTATACACCATATAAAGGTGTTGAAAAAAACCGCTCGTGCCAGGCACCTAACTTTCTAACTTATTATCTGCCTTTGCATTAAGTTAGAAAGTTAGGTGCCTGGCACGACCCGACCTATCCTATTGGGGTCCTTACTGCGTGCGAATGCCCTTGTCCAATTCAGTAAGGTCCTGGGCATAGCTTTGCACTGGTTTTCCTTGTATAACGCCTGCCGCTACATCCTGCAGCTTCTTGATCATGTCTGGATTCGTAGTCACTAGTACTTCGCTTACCCGCTGATCACTCTGCATAATTTTAGTCTTAACTTCTTCTTTAGTTTTGTTTTCCTGGTTTTTATCCTGCATTGCTGCAGCATTCAGGGTTAAGCCTGCCATTACTACCAGTCTTCCGGACGTAACATCGGGTATTTCGCCGGTCGCTGAGCTTACCCCGGACATGTCTGAACCTGGTACATTTGTACTCCCTGTATTGGGGGTGGTGGTCGTCCCATCATTGGCCGGACTAAGGTTGGGTACACTATTGGGGTCGCTGCCGGTAGTCTGCGGACTCGCGGTTGTGGCCCCGGAAACAACCACCGTAGCTTTTTGCACCCCATTCACACCCATAGCTAGATTGGAAAAGTTACTGGCCATTACTCGTTTTTCGGAGTCTGAAGTCTGCTGAACACCACTATTGGGGGTACTTTCTGGTACTGGTTTTTGAGCCGTCTTGTTGCAACCGCTTATTAAAACAGCCGCACTTAACAAAACACATAAAATTATTGCCATTATCTTTTTCAAAAAATCTACACCTCCACATTCTTATACCTGGATATAGTTTTCAAAAATTTAGTTAATTTCAAACTAAGTAAAAATTGGCAATAATATAAAAACAGGAACCTATCTTACGATAAGCCCCTGTCCAGACCGTCAAAAAAGGCTAATAGCTGCGTTAATCGGAAGGCCTGTTCAATCAACGTACTCATGTACGCCTCAATCACAGACCTTCCGATTTCCTTGCTATTAACCTTTTTAGCTCGCTCTGGCAACTAGATTTACTCTACTTGCACTAAACTCCGGTTTGCTATCCATTTTGCTTTAAGGCAGTATATAGACTTTCACAGTCTTGCGTCCCCAATTTACGCATTGGGAATGATCTTCCAAAAATACATCGATGACATTGCCTTTAACTGCGCCGCCAGTATCGGCCGCCCATGCATAGCCATATCCTTCAATATACATCTTGCTGCCTAGGGGAATCACGGTCGGATCGACCGCTACCATACCCACCGCTGGATTGTTACCGGTGGCTGTGCGAAAGCCCGAATAGGTGTAGGCCGTAGCTTGCATATAACGCGCTTCCGTGAAATCGAGATGCTCGCCGCCACGGGATACTGAGGTTATACTTCCCATAGCCACGACTTTGTTTACTGGTTGAACCATGGTTTCAATTTTGATTATGTCTCGCTTGGCTTCCTGACCGTTATAGTAAGTCACCAAGAGAGTATTGCGAGCTAAGCCATTCTTGCCAGATTTCAAGGTTCTGGTCAAACCTTTTTCCAGGGTGGCGTCAGTTGTTTTTTCCACTTGGTAGGGCATTTCTTCATCTTGGGTGATCGTTTGTTGGGTCACCCTGATTACCTCAATCTCCTGCTCCGGAACCACCATAGCCTCAGGTAAGGTTTTTACAATGTCCTTTTCCCCTAGTGTAAATCCGGCTAAGGCTACAGCTTCTTTTACGGTAATCGGAGTGGTATAAATCTCCCGAGTCAGTCCATCAGCCGTAACTTTAACGCTAAATGCCCTGGTAACAATAATCTGCATATTCTTCTTAACGGCAGTGTCTCTGGAAGGTTCCACTGAATCATTGCCCTCCAGCACAATTTGGTTCTGGTCTAAGACATCCCCAACTGTCCCTGAAAATAACACCCTGCTTTTAACTACATTACCATCAACCTCAATGGTAACGGGCTTTTGTAATGCAAAAGCCAAACTACCCAAGAGCAAACCCAGAGTTAGTACGCTGGCTATCAAGAAAGATTCTTTCTTTGACCAGACGATACTCATAACATTCCCCCTTACTCAATATCCCCCACAAGAAAAATATTGAAGTACTCCTATTCTATGCATAAGCATTCCATTATGTCAAAGTAAATGCCATATCCTGGGAGTAATTTCTATATTTTCCCATAATAATAAAAAACCATATCTGCTATTATTATTATCCAACTAAGTTAATTTTATTCCTTCCGATGTAAATTTTTTGTTGAAAGAGATATCATGGCAAAAAAAAATTAGGGCTGATTAAGCCCTAATTCTTTAAAATATTCCTATTATGGATAATTTCTAATCTTTGATTCCATAGACCCTTCTGGCATTTCGCCCGGTAAGATATGCGACCTCATCAGGATGCTGTCCGCGCAACTCTGCCATTTTCTCAACTACATGGCGTACATGGGCAGGCTCATTTAACTTGCCTCTGAAAGGCTCCGGGGTTAGGTAGGGACAGTCAGTTTCCACCAAGAGTCGATCTATAGGTATTTTAGCAGCTACTTCCTGCGGTTTTCGAGCATTTTTGTAAGTTAAGGGGCCGGCAAAAGATATATAGAAACCTTCCTTTATCGATTCTATGGCCAATGGCAGGCTGCCTGAATAACAGTGCATAATCCCCCCATTTCGACCTGCTTTATATTTTTTTATGGTGTCCATCACATCCTGGTTGGCTTCCCGGTCATGAATTATTATAGGTTTACCAATTTCGTGAGCGAGTTTTATCTGTTCTATAAAAGCTTCCATCTGTTTATCACGCGGTGACAGGTCCCGATAATAGTCCAGCCCAATTTCCCCAATAGCTACCACCTTAGGATCTTTAGCCAAGTCTCTCAGCTTGTTCAGAATTTCCGGGGTCAGGGTTTGAGCATCATGGGGATGAATTCCGACGGCAGCATATATCTGTTTGTATTTACGAGCTAATAGCACTGCCTCCTGAGAAGACGCTAGGTCGTAGCCCACACAGGTTATTTTCTCCACTCCGGCTTGCCGGGCCCGATTTAGAATATTTTCTATATCGCCCCTTAATTTTTTATCCTGCAGATGGGCATGGGTGTCAAATATCAAAGCTGGCACCTCCTATTTCACCCGGTTGCCCGCAGCAATATCTTTGGTCACCGTCAGGACATCCACATATTGTTCATCTGAGGCCGCCAGGATCATTCCCTGTGACATTACCCCCCTCAGCTTGGTTGGTTTAAGGTTGGCGAGCAGCACCACTTTCTTACCAACCATTTCTTCCGGGGTATAGTGCTGCGCAATGCCTGATACCACCGTACGTTCTTCATCTCCCACCTTTAACCGAAGAATGAGAAGTTTATCGGCTTTCTTCATCTTTTCACAAGCAATTACTTCCGCTACCCGCAGATCAAGTCGGGCAAAATCTTCAATACTAATATATTCGTCTTCCACTACGGCGTTTTGAATTTCAAGCGGCGGTTCGGTGGCTGGTGCTTCCGGTTCCTTTTTCTCTTCCACTTTTTCTTCCTCCCCCAGGGTTTTTAGATCAATACGAGGGAAAAGGGATTCTCCCTTATTTACCCGGGTGCCTGCTTGGGTTAATCCCCAGATCCCAGCTTCTTCCCACTTAACTGCTTCTATATTATCCCATAGGCCCAGCTGTTGATTAGCCCGCTCCATAAGGGTGGGCATAGTTGGATGAGTCAAAATCAGGGCAATACGGATACATTCCAGCAGATTATACATAACCGTCGCCAGACGTCCGGTCTGGCTATCATCTTTGGCCAGTAGCCAGGGTGCGGTCTCATCAATGTATTTGTTAGCCCGCGATACCAAGCGGGCCTCGGCATGCAGGTAGGCTGAAAAATCTAGTTTTTCAAGTTTAGCGGTGGCTTCGGAGTAAGCCTGGCCGGCGGCTGTCTGTATTTCATCGTCCAAGGCCACACTGGTACGCGTTTCCGGTATAACTCCGCCAAAGTATTTAATAATCATAGCTATCGTACGGCTGATCAGGTTGCCCAGGTCATTAGCTAAATCGGCATTGATACGATTTGCCAATATTTCTTCTGAGTAGGTGCCATCCTGCCCAAAACTTAGTTCCTTAATCAGGTAGTAACGCACTGCGTCAACACCATATTTCTCTACCAATAGACGGGGATCTATGACATTGCCTTTTGATTTGGACATTTTCCCCCCCTCCAGCATTATCCAACCGTGGGCCATAACCTTTTTAGGCAAAGGCAGATCCAACGCCATTAACATAATAGGCCAGATTATGGCATGGAAACGGATGATATCTTTAGCCATCAGATGTACATCAGCTGGCCAGTATTTCTTAAATTTTTCATCATCTTGAAGATATCCTACGCCGGTAAGGTAGTTTATCAAGGCATCAAACCACACATACACTACATGATCACTATTGAAGGGCACCGGTATTCCCCACTTAAAAGTAGTTCGGGATACGCACAGGTCTTCCAGCCCGCTTTTTATAAAATTTACCACTTCGTTGCGCCTTGATTCGGGCTGAATAAAATCGGGGTGGCTGGCAATATGTTCCAGCAGCCGCGGAGCATATTTCGACATATTGAAGAAATAGCTTTCTTCTTGCAATAATTCTACATCCCGTCCACAGTCCGGGCATTTTCCGTCTTGCAACTGCCGTTCGGTAAAAAAGGTTTCACAGGGACTGCAATACCAACCCTCGTATTGCGACAAAAATATATCCCCCTGCTCATAAACCCGAGCAAATATCTTTTGTACGACCTCTTCCTGCCGTTTTTCGGTGGTCCGAATAAAATCAGTATTCGATATCAGCAGGGCCTGCCATAATTCGCGAATATTGGCTACAATCCCGTCCACATAAGCAATTGGTTCCATACCTTTTTCCCGGGCTGCACGTTCTATTTTTTGGCCATGCTCATCCGTACCCGTCAGGTAATAAACGTCATAGCCCTGCATACGCTTGAAACGAGCCATACAGTCAGCTGCGACTGTTGTGTAGGCATGCCCTATATGTAAGTTGTCGCTGGGGTAATAGATAGGGGTAGTAATATAATAGTTTTTCTTATTCGGCATTTTGGTCCCTCCATTTTTCAATGAGTGCTTGCGCGAATTGCGAGCCAAAACGCGGGCGCTATGGCGCCTTCCTTTCGCGTTTTGTGTGCATCGCGCCGCGAGCGTTTTATCAAACGTCTCCTTAATCGGGATCCTACCCGCCACTGAGGATAAATTCGGTTTATCCCCAACCTTAGAGGCAAGAGTCTTACGAGGCGTTTGATAATTAATTAGGTATATTCTGTATAGTTTACCACAAAAAGCAGTTCTTATCCTCAACCTCCAAAACCTAAATTGTCGAAAATTAGGAATAATTTATTGTTTTATTTGTATATTTTGTTGAAATTAGCTTGACTATTTCTACCAATTCTGGTATCTTTTCATTGGGGTTGGAATATTAGAAAAAGGAGGAAAAAGCTATGATGAAATCGACCGGTGTTGTAAGAAGAGTGGACGAGCTGGGCCGCATCGTCATTCCTATTGAGTTAAGACGCACTATGGGAATAGAAGAGAAAGATGCGTTGGAAATCTATGTTGACAGCGAAAAGATAATATTAAAGAAATACGAACCGGCTTGCATCTTCTGCGGTAATGCCGAGGATGTAGCTATTTACAAAGGCAAGAATATGTGCAAAAGCTGTCTAACTGAACTGGCCAAACAAATCGTCTAGTTCTAAATCAATCTATAGAGGGTTGTTCCAATAATTGTTTATAAATTGTCGATTTTTTGACCTTATACTCCCGGGCTTTCATTTTGAGGGCCTCTTTTTTTTCTATTCCACTATTTATTAAAGCCAACGTCTCTTGCATAATCTGGTCCATATCGACAGGCCCAGACTGCTCCTCCTGAATAGGAATAATTAGACATATTTCACCGCGGGGTGGATTGCCCTGATAATAATTTTTTACTTCCGTTACGGTGCCCTGCCGAGCTTCCTGGTGTATCTTGGTAAGCTCCCGAAATACAGCTATTGGCTGTTCCTCGCCCATAATTACAGCGATCTCTTCCAGGGTAGCGATTAGTCTATGGGGCGCTTCATATATCACAACTGTCCGAGGCTGCTTATTGAAACTGCCCAGCATTTCATGTCTTTTTCCTTTTTTAGTCGGCAGAAATCCTATGAAGATGAAGGAGGAACTATCCAGTCCAGATATTGCCAGCGCGGCAGTGCAGGCTGACGGCCCGGGAATGACTTCTATTTCTATGCCTGCCGCTATAGCCTTGTGAATTAATCCCTCACCGGGGTCAGATATGGTGGGCATACCTGCATCTGAAACCAATGCTATGCTGCTGCCATTGGCCAGTTCTTCCAGGATATATTGTTCTTTCTTGGGGCTGCTGTGCTCATGGTAACTGAGCAGTCGGTTTTTAATTTTATAGCGATTTAATAGTTTAATTGTGTGGCGGGTATCTTCACAGGCAATTATGTCAACCCGGCGCAGGGTCTTCAATAATCTAATACTGGCATCTTCCAGATTACCAATGGGTGTCCCGCATACATATAGTTTTCCACTCATTTATTTACCTCCATAAAGCCGTTTGATCTCTTCACTGTATTCTCCCGGTTTTTGGTAAATTATGAACGGGGCAAGAATACTCAATCTCCCCCGTCGGTTTTTTATCCCTTCCAACAAAAACAGCGTAGCTTTGCTGCCTTCAAAGGAGTGAATCATGCGCAGCCTTTTCAGAAATAGTTTATGGCGTCGGAAAGTTTCCATTGCCTCCTCCAGCCGTTCGGCACGCTGAATAATAACCATTTTCCCTCTCTCTACCAGCAGATATGCTCCTCTATCCACTAATTCTTCTAGATTCAGGTTTAACTCGTGTCGGGCAACGGCCTCTTCCATATTGCTGCTCAGGTAGCCCTCACCCTTTTTCCAAAAAGGGGGATTGCTCAAGACTAGCTCAGCACTCCCCCCCGCTAAGGTTTTGTCAATTTCTTTTATGTCCGATTGAATAATTTCAATTCTATGTTCTAATCCATTCAAGTGAATACTTCGCTTAGCTCTCTCCACCATGGCAGATTGGATTTCAATTCCAGTTATGCATAAGTCAGGTGCTCTGACTGCCAGCAACAGCGGAATAACCCCGCTGCCAGTACCCAGATCAATTATGTGGCTTACCCCGGTGAGTTCCGGGAAGTGCGCAAGCAATACGGAATCCAGGGAAAAGCGATAACCGTGAACGGCCTGGATAATTTTCATATCACCCAGGATTAGTTCATCAAGGGTCTCATTCTCATTAAGAACCTGTCTCCTATCGGCCACGGGATTACTCCTTATTCATAAATGCTATACAGAAAATACATCCATCCTGGCGCGGCTGCCCATATGCCACCGGGCAGACATGGTAGCCTTCATTATATATCCTGCCTAGCTGATCGTAGCCCTCACCCTGCAGTTTGATCATCTCGCAATCCTGACGCCTTACTGTCGGGGGTGGGGGAGCCGCCTCTTTTTCTAAACGGGTTACCCTCTCTTTAAGGTCACCCAGCTCAAGAATCAATTCCCGGATCAATACCTTCAATTCTTGTACCTTTTTTTCCATTTCTTGCTCCCTCCGGCTTCTTGCCATCATACATCTCCGACTCGTATTTGAGGCAGCACATTAAACGTCCACAAATGCCGGATATTTTGGTAGGATTGAGGGAAAGTCGCTGCTCTTTAGCCATTTTGATGGAAACCGGCGCGAATTCCCCCAGGAAATTATTACAGCACAAGATCCGACCGCAGGTTCCGATCCCGCCCAGCATCTTGGCCTCATCTCTTACCCCAATCTGCCGCAATTCAATCCGCGTTTTGAAAATTGACGCTAGATCCTTCACCAGTTCACGAAAATCGACCCTGCTCTCGGCGGTAAAGTAAAATATTATTTTGCCCATATCAAAAGTGTATTCCACGTCTATTAAGCGCATGGGCAGGTTGTGGGTCCTAACTTTTTCACGGCATATCTCCAAGGCCTGAGCTTCTTTCTCTTTGTTCTGCCGGTAAATCTTCTTATCTTCTTCATTAGCCTGACGGCTTACCTTCTTCAACGGCAGTACCAATTGATCTTCACCCACATCGCGTTTGCTTATGGCTACTTCACCGTATTCCACGCCGCGAACCGTTTCCACAATAACTGGGTCTCCCACCTGCAGCTCCAGGTCGGCACTATCAAAATAATATATTTTACCGGCGGCTTTAAATCTAACCCCTACTACTACTGCCAAAGTATAACCTCCTCTAGCGTTGTATGACTCTATATCGACAATTCTCTGTTTAGTGTTGGATTTTATCTATCTTCTGCCTGTCCTTTCTTATTTTAATGCATCCTGAAGCTGATAGGAAATATTAATGCTGAGCAACAGGGAGCTTACCGGACCACGATATTGTTTCCTCAGTTCATCTATTTTCACCAGTGCATTCTTGACTCGTTCCGGGTCCAGCTGCTTGAACTTTTCATACATAGGCTGATTACTTTCTACTACCAAAAGGTCCGGCTTAGCAGTCACCTGGAAAATATAAATGTCCCGTAACAGTGCTGTCAACAACCCCGCCAGCATAGACGGCTTTTGTTCCATCTGTTCAGCACATTTGAATATTTCAATGTCGCCGCCGTTAGACAGGTCTTGGACTATGGTACGGGCTGTATCCCATAACTCCTCAAGGCCTTCTTCTTCCGCCAGCTGGACTGCCGCAGCAATGCTGCCCTGTCCCAAACGGGCCAGATTGTTCACCCGCTCGGCTTCAATTCCCCGCTCCAGCAGGCTAGCACGTACCGCAGTTTCTGCCGCCGGTGAGAATCTAATCAGTTGGCAGCGTGACACGATAGTCTCCATCAAGTTTTGTTCATCTGTTACCAGGATTAAAACGGCATGTCCAGGCGGCTCTTCCAGGGTCTTTAAGAGTGCATTGGCAGCAGGCATACTCAGAAGATGGGCCTCGTTAATAACAACTACCCGGCGAGCGGCGCGGTATGGTTTCAATGCCAGCCAGGGCTCCATCTCACGATTGATCTGCTCGATGCCTATTAAGGCCTTATTCTCTATCCTGGCGATATTCATGAAATCAGGGTGAGCCTTTTCGCTTAGATAGACTTCACCTTCGGGATCCGCAGCTAGGATGATCGCCTGGGCAAATGCCCCGGCGGTAGTTTTTTTGCCTACTCCCGCCGGACCCACAAAAAGGTAAGCATGGTTTATCTTGTTCGTTTCCAGTGCCCGGCGGAGTACCTGCACAGCCCGCTCCTGTCCCATAATCCCTTTAAAGTGATCCATCTTACCATCCTTGTATAATTAGTTATTTACTAATCCACTAAAAACCAACTCTGGAAAGCTTAGCGGTGATATGTTTCATAGCTTCGTGCAACAGTTCTTCGGGATTGAGGCGGGCATCCAGCAGTTTGATACGCCCAGGGTCTCCCTCACGAAGTTTTAAGTACCCGGCCCGGATACGATCCTGAAACTCCAGACCTTCTTGTTCTAAACGATCCGGTATATCCTGGATTCGCCTATTTTGCCCTTCCATCGGATCTATATCCAGCAATAAGGTCACGTCCGGCTTCAAACCCCCGGTGCATATCCGGTTCAAGTCTTCCAGAAATTCCAAATCCAATCCCCGGCCATAACCTTGATAGGCAATCGTCGAATCAAGGTACCTATCTGCGATGATTATCTTGCCCTGAGCCAGAGCGGGGCGGATTACTTCCTCCACCAGCTGACTGCGGGCGGCCGCATAGAGCATGGCTTCGGTTTTTCCTATTATACCATCATTGTGCACATCCAGGAGCATGTCCCTTATCTTTTCAGAGATAACCGTACCCCCTGGCTCTCTAATTCCGATCACCTGGTACTTACCAGCCAATAGTGCCAGCAATTTTCCTTTTAATGTGGTCTTGCCACAGCCATCAATTCCTTCCAGACTGATAAACACTCCTCTAGTCTGCATGGTGTTCTCCCTCTTCTTCCTATACTATTACTTTAATATGCTCTAAATCTGGTTCCTCGGGGCCTTGAATGGGGGTACCAATTCTTTTTAAGTAATGAAGATAATCCCAGACCTCATCCGTGATCAGCTCTCCAGGTATCAGACAGGGTATCCCGGGCGGGTAGGCGGCTATCATCTCTCCCGCCACACGATCCCGGCATTCTGCCAGCTTGACCTTTTGGGTGGCAGTAAAAAATGCTTGCCGGGGGCTCAGCATAATTTGCGTCAGAGGCGGCTGGCAAACCGGCTTCTGATCTATAACAACCGCTTGATAACGGCTGGCCACATCTTTTAAAGCTAAGTAGAATTGCTCCCAGTCCGCCCGTTCATGGAGAAAAGAAAACATAGCCAGGATTAGATTCTGGTCTGCCATTTCCACCTGAATATGATATTCTTCCCGCAATAGTTTGCCCAGCTGATACCCGGTCAGGCTGAGCCCCTGAACCCCGATCAAAACCTTTAAGGGGTCTACCGCCTTTACTCCGGTAATATTTAGTAATTCATCACCATAACACCGTATCCCCTTGAGTTTATTCAACTTGGTTTTGAATTCGCGCGAATACTCCAGGGAGCATTCCAGATAACTATATCCCTTGCGCTCCATAAAATCGCGGGCTAAATCAATCGATGCCATGAGCGGATAGGATGGACTCGTAGTTGTTAAAATGTTATAGGCTGCCAATAAGCGGCCATAGTTTGGAAAGCCTTTTCCCAGATGAAGGCAGGCTCCCTGGGTTAAAACTGGCCAGGTTTTATGCAGCCCGTTTACCACCGCAGCCGCTCCATCTATTAATGCCGGAGTTGGGTATAGCGGGTGAAAGGGGAAATGGGCTCCATGGGCTTCATCTACCATTAATATTTTTTCCCATCTATTAGCTACGGCGGCAATCCCGGCTATATCACAGCAGGTTCCGTAATAGCTGGGACTGGTAACAAATATGGCCTCAATATCATTGTGCAGATGCAGCAGGTCTTCTATCTCTTCCGTCCTAACACCGAGGGCAATCCCCAGTTCGGGCTGCATTTCGCAGGGTATGTATACGGGCATAACGCCAGATAAGACCATCCCCCCATAAAATGAGCGATGGGCGTTTCTGGGTACCATTATACGATCATTATTATTAAAACTCATAAACAGTGCCTGTACGCCGGAAGTTGCTCCATTAAGCAGAAAAAAACTTTCAGCAGCACCACAGGCGGTGGACATCATTTTCTGTGCTGCGGCGATTACCCCTTGGGCTAGATGTAAATCATCTAATCCCGCAATTTCAGTGACATCCAGGCCAGCTACTGCTTCCAGCTCGGCCGCGAGCAACCCCTTGCCCCCAATATGACCAGGCATATGCAGGCGCAGTCCTTTTTCTTCTATATATCTCTTCAGTGCACTGTAGATAGGAGTCTGCTGTGACAATCTGCTTATTCCTTCCTATATAACAACTACTTCTTTTAATTGTATATTAAATCTGCTCATCTTCGATATAAAAAAAGCGCGTATGCGCTTATTTTAGTATCTGTTTGATTTTTTCCAGGATTATATGGTATTTTATCGACCCCACATCACTCTGCATTAATTGCTGCTCGCACGGTGTACAAATAAAAGCTTTTTTGACTCTTATACCACCGCGTATGCCACCGCTAGGAACCTGCTCGCATACTATGCAGCGGGGTAACAAGACTCCTCGGTGTGCTTCACGCTCAATCATTGGTATAGACGCATTGCTCATTTTCCGCCAGCCAACTTTCTTTTTATTTTTAGTATTGCCCCTTTTTCTGGTAATACTCCCCAACTAGGATTCATCGTGTATCTTAAATTATTCAAATTATTATTATTTGGTTACTAACAATATCCTCCACTTGATAAGCAGGCAAAATATTAAACTTCCCAGGGCAAGCTATATTATACTTATCATAAGAGGTGAGCTTATGTTGAAAAGGATCGCCGCAGATATTGCCGCCAGCGGAGGCCGAGCTTTCTATGTTGGTGGATATGTCCGCAATCAACTAATGAACGTCACGCCTGAAGATGGCGAAGATATTGACATAGAGGTCTATTTTCTCAGCATTGGGGAGCTTCAATCCCTATTATCTCGCTATGGAACCACTCGGTTGGTCGGCAAGTCCTTTCCGGTTATTAAAATCAGCGGCCACCAGGAATGGGATTTTACGGTGCCGGTAAAACCGGATATCTCTTTCGCTGATGCCTGTGCTAGACGAGACTTTACTATTAACTCTATGATGATGGATGTTTTAAGCGGGGAAATAAATGATTTCTACGGGGGAAGAAAAGATATAAGCAACCATATTATCAAACACACAACCCCTGGTGTATTCATTCAGGATCCGCTGCGGGTCTATCGGGCCATGCAATTTGCGGCTCGCTTTATCTTTACTATCCATCCAGAAACAATTGAACTAATGCAGCAGACGGATTTAAGGGGTGTTAACCGCGAAAGAATATACGAGGAATTGAAAAAACTCCTGATGTTATCACCGGAGCCATCCATTGGACTGCGCTATTTGCAGATCACCGGAGTATTAGAACGCATGCACCCTTTACTTTTTAAGCTAATAGCTTGTGAACAATCGCCCCAGCACCATCCTGAAGGTGATGTCTGGGAGCATACCCTCCTGGTAGTAGACCAGGCCGCCCGCTTGAAAGCCAGTTCATCAAATCCTGAGGCTCTGATGTTGGCCGCCCTATTACATGATATAGGCAAGCCCGGGACTACCAAAGTAAAAGGGGATAAAATCACTACCTATGGGCATGATGTACTGGGTGAACAGCTGGCTCGCTCTTTTCTACAGGAATTAACCCACAACCAGACTGTAATTAACGAGGCAGCCAAACTGGTCAGAGAACATATGCATCCGATTTTGCTTTATAAGGACCGGCAGCACGTTACGGATAAAGCCATAAGAAAATTAGTAAACCGGGTAAACTTGAAGGAATTACTCTTGATATCTGAAGCTGACTTCATGGGTAGAACTATGGAAAGAGACTTCGATGTTGTTAGGAATTGGTTTATGGAAAAAGTTATCAGTTTGGGACTTGATCCTTCAAAAGAAATTGAGCCCTTGCTTAAAGGTCGAGACCTGCTAAAGATGGGGTTTGAACCTGGCCCAGCTTATGCCAGAGCTCTTGCTGATGCCTTTGAACTGCAGCTGGAAGGTAAGACTAAGGAAGCTATTTTGGAACAAGTTCAGCGTCACCAACTCAAATGATTGCCTCCTATTAATTTGTAATATCTATTTATAACAGGACGGTTCTCCTTGTCACGCCGAAATGCGCATCAGGAGAACCGCCCCTTTTCATTTTTAATTATTACATCCCGAAGTTAATTAGCAATTTTGCACTTTACGATGTAAAGCACGCTTGACATGTTCTAACTTATTGTATAAAATCTATGTAAAGCTCCCTTGACATTTGGAGGTGAATTAATTGGAAAATCGACTGCGCGAATTGCGGGAGCAACATGGTCTTACTCAGGAAGATTTGGCTGTTAGGGTAAATGTATCCCGCCAGACTATTATTTCTTTGGAAAAGGGGAAGTACAACCCTTCTATTTTTCTAGCTTATAGACTGGCCCAGGTATTTCATTTGCCCATTGAAGCAGTATTCGTTTTTGAAGCAGGAGAGGAGTAATTACAATGAAAACTAAAAATCGTGATTTCCTACGTTATATTATGTTGTTCTTATTATTCAGCATTGGTATCTGGCAGAACTTAAATGGTAATAGCTCATATGGCAGCGGGTTAATAGGAGGAGCCATCGGCGTTTTTATCGCTATTACCTTTAAACAAAGGAAAATTAGGCAAATGGAGGCGCAAGGCCTGAATACCTATGATGAAAGAGCATGGTTCATAGCCGGTAGAGCAGCCTATTTCACCTATTTAACTTTTGCCCTGGGAAGTGCTTTTGTTGTCTTGATAGGATCCATTTGGGGTCCGCCGGTTCTGGTAAACCCCTATAATTTTCTGGGCATATGTTTGAGCATATTGGTATTGCTCTATATTTGCTTCTATTATTATTTCAACCGAAAAATGTAGCCTGACCCCTATCCCTTATACTGATACGTTTTGAGCAGCCCTTTTAGGTTATTGCTTACCATTAAAACGGGATTATATAATCTATCGAAAGCGAGGTTTTAATATGAATGTTAATAAGTACATTAAGAGACAGGCTTGGGGTTATTCTGTGATGCTTATCATTGGTATAGCTGCTCTGTTTATAGGTTATATATTAAAGTTTGAAACCCAGGTAATGAGTGGAATTGTCTTTGGATTTCTGCCAGTTGGTATTGGTGGTCTATTAATAATGTTATATTCCGGCAAGAATCCCAAAATGTATCGTAATATTGAAATGGAAGCTGATGAGAGAAATGTGTTCATTAGAAACAAAACCGGCGCAACTGCTTTTTGGATTACGATGTGGTACGTATTTGCGTTAAACATGTATTCAAACATTTCCAGTTTAACACCGTTTCAATTTAGTTTTTCGACCTTGATTTTTATGATAGTTATATATTTTGTTATGCTATTCATAAATATCGGTAAATACTAGAATACTGTTTTTCAGATAATAGACTAATTGGAACCACTCCCACTTGTCACGCTTTTCGTGCTTTCCTCTATAGCTTGACAGATATTCTTTAATTTCTTATAGTATTGGGAAGCTAATCGAAAGGATTTTTATAGGATGGAAAATGAAAACAAGGTTTTAGCGATTTTTAAGCAAGAGGCTAAACCCCTTAGCTCTAAAGAAGTAGCTGAATTGTCAGGCATTGATAAAAAGGAAGTCGACAAAATCATTAAGAAACTTAAGGCTGGAGATAAACTGGACTCCCCTAAGAAATGCTATTACCAGATCAAATAATTAGCAGGCTGATAACAGGATTAAAGATGAGGCAAAAAGCTTTTGTCAATGGTGTGAAAGGAGCGTTAGAGTGCTCCTTTTTTCACATGCTATTATTAACATTTTCCTGATGTATACAAAATTTTATCGCGCAAAAGCTTCCCTATTTACTTTATAATATATTCTAATTACTTATAACTATTTTGTATGGATGATCTATAATCCATCAATTACCATTAACAGTATTTAATAAGGAGTTGACTACATAATGGAAGAAATCAGTATCCAGAGAAATCAAAATCCCAAGCCCAAACCTGATCAATCAGCGCTCGGATTTGGACAACTCTTTACAGACCACATGTTTATCATGGATTATGAAGAAGGAAAAGGGTGGCATAGCCCGCGTATCGTCCCCTATGGGCCTATGGTACTAGATCCTTCGGTAATGGTCGTACACTATGGCCAGGCTACCTTCGAAGGTATGAAGGCTTATCGAACTGCAGATAAACAAATCCTGCTTTTCCGTCCCTATGCGAATATGGAGCGGATGAATATCTCCAACGAACGTCTCTGTATACCCGCTCTTGATGTTGAATTTGCAGTTTCCGCTATAAAGAGACTGGTGGAAGTAGATGAGGATTGGATTCCTGAGGCTGAGGGTACCTCACTCTATATTCGTCCCTTTATTTTCGCCACCGATCCTTATTTAGGGGTGAGACCGTCACATACTTACAGTTTTATGGTGATACTTTCACCGGTAGGAGCATACTATCCCGAAGGCATTGATCCAGTTAAAATATTTGTAGAAGAAACTTATGTCCGCGCAGTAAAAGGCGGTTTAGGATTTACCAAAACACCGGGCAATTATGCGGCCAGCATTAAAGCTCAGGAAGTTGCCAAAGAAAAGGGGTATACCCAAGTTTTATGGTTGGATGGAATCGAGAATAAATATGTTGAAGAAGTTGGGACTATGAACGTGTTCTTCAAGATAAATGGTGTGGTCATCACCCCAGCTCTGGAGGGTAGTATTCTTGCCGGGATAACACGGGATTCCACCATTAAACTGCTCAAGCATTGGGGAGTTCCAATCGAAGAGAGAAAAATCAGCATCCAGGAGATATATGAAGCTCATGCCCAGGGGAAACTCGATGAAGCCTTTGGAACAGGGACAGCCGCAGTAATTTCTCCCATAGGCGAATTGAACTATAAGGGGCAGATAATATCTATCAACGATGGTAAGATCGGCGAAACATCTGCCAAGATATACGATACGATGACCGGGATACAAAATGGTGTGCTTGCAGACACGTTTGGCTGGACATCTAGGGTAAAATAGTCTGGTTATTAATTATCAGAAATTACAACGGATCTGATATTGTACTGTGGAAGTATAACATCAGATCCGTTCTGTTTCCTTAGTCATTTCTTTAATTAGTTCTGCTCTAGATCCTCTCTATACGCGATTTTATTAATCAGATTTATTCGATCAACATAAAAACTCATTCCTTCAAATCCAAAGTAGCTTATAGATTGGATTTCAATCTCAATTATTTGCATACCCTCGAATCTAGAGAAAATATCAAAATACTTGGATTGCTTAGCCTGATAGAGTTGTGCATAATTAGCATTATTTTTGTCCGTTACACGACCCATTATTGATGCGATCCCCTCTATTTGAAAATTGTTGTAGCATAAGGCAACCCTTGGATTGATCCGCATTTGAGTACACTTTGTATGATGACCCCAGGAAAGAAAAATAACTTTTGATCCATAACATGCGGTTGATACAACTCTGGAAGTCACCCGGTTTTCGCTGCAAGTTGACAACACCATCTCGGTTACATCTTCCAACATCTTATACTTTTCATTAATGATCTCTTCAAAATTGAATTCTTTCATACATTTCATTTTCCCACTACTCCTCTACAGTTATTTACTCATATTTACCTATATGGTTTATTTTTGTAATGTCTAATATAATAATAATTGGCGTTCCCGTAATAGTAAATTACGCATATTAATATGACTATGTCATATAGAACTGACTATTAGATATTAGGAGGATTTAATAGATGGCTAACGGCGAGGAAAAAAACTACATATGCCCTGTATCTGCAATGCAAAATATTCTGACGGGAAAGTGGAAGTTGTCAATTCTATGGATTCTAGGCAGGAAAACGACAAGATTTGGTGAACTGCAAAGATTGATTCCCAATGTGTCGCGTGGGGTTCTAACTCAGCAATTAAAAGAGCTTGAACATCATAAAATTGTACACAGAGAGGTATATAATGAAGTCCCGCCAAGAGTTGAATACTCCTTGACAGAAATCGGAAGAGGCTTCATTCCTGTAATGATGAATATTATGGAATGGGGAGTTGGATTTATCAAGGAAATCTCGGATTGCGATATGGATATTTGTATTTCCAGTAAATTTAATTGTAACAGGTGCTATGAGATGTTACTCTCGGGAGAATTTAAACAACACAGTTGATGTCATCTGCTGTATTACATGCCTACATTTCTTCAAGTCCATCTCAACACCTAGGCAAGTTCGGGAACCGTTTTAAAAAGGTAAACGAGACGCCGTTCGAAACCAGCTGTGGAATACCATAAACGAAAAAAAACTCCTCGTAATGAGGAGTTCTCTTTAAAAATTAAATCCTGGCGACGACCTACTCTCCCACAGAAATCTGCAGTACCATTGGCGCTGGAGAGCTTAACTGCCGTGTTCGGGATGGGAACGGGTGTAGCCTCTCCGCTATAGTCACCAGGAAATTTGATTACATTATTAAGTAATATGTACTAAGGATCAAAGATCCTTCAAAACTGCACAAGAATATTAGAAGTAGAAACGAAGTTCTCACGTGAAATTTATTAGGTCAAGCCCTCGATCTATTAGTACCGGTCAGCTTAATGCATCACTGCACTTACACATCCGGCCTATCAACCACCTGGTCTTGATGGGATCTTACCCCCGTCACTTACGTGCGGGGTGG
>Ga0074195_1000403_pt1 | contig 90202 bp, 77 predicted proteins | sample EPASupsiteHSE623_FD_64525 | JGI IMG/M metagenome (GOLD analysis project Ga0074195, IMG submission 64525) | Bioremediated contaminated groundwater from EPA Superfund site, New Mexico - Sample HSE6-23 | ecosystem: Environmental > Aquatic > Deep subsurface > Groundwater > Contaminated ...
CGGGCTCTACCGGCGCAACAGGCATAGCAGGACCTGCTGGAGAAACTGGTGCAACTGGAACTGGCACCACCGGGTCCACTGGAGGTACAGGGCCAACCGGAGCAATCGGAGCTACAGGTTCTACCGGAGAAACTGGTGCCACAGGTACAGGAACGACAGGAGACACCGGATCTACGGGCGCAACAGGCATAGCAGGACCTGCTGGAGAAACGGGTGCAACTGGAACTGGCACCACCGGATCTACTGGAGCTACAGGATCTATCGGTGCAACGGGAAGTACTGGAACTGCCGGAGCAACTGGTTCCACCGGGCCAGCTGGAGGAGTATTGAGCTTTGCAGACTTTTTTGCGTTGATGCCTCCAAATAATGCAGCAACAGTTGCGGCCGGTGCAGACGTAAGCTTTCCGGCAGATGGACCTACCAGTGGGGCTGCTATTGCCCGTACTGGTCCCAGCACATTTAACTTGTCTGCAATTGGCACTTATCAGGTCTTCTTTCAGGTGAGTGTGGATGAAGCTGGCCAACTAATTTTAACTCTCAATGGCGCTGACCTGTCCTATACGGTGGTCGGGCGAGCAACCGGTACTTCTCAGATAGTAGGAATGGCTCTTGTGCAAACGACTGTCATCAATTCAATACTCACTGTACGAAATCCCGCGGGTGAGTCCACAGCACTAACCATCACTCCTAATGCTGGAGGAACAAGGTCTGTTTCAGCACACCTTGTTATTATGCGAATCGCATAGAGGGAAATCGAATAGTATAAGTATTGATTTTTCGAAAAACTATGAGGGCACCCAGAATCAGATTAGTCGTACATGGTTCTGGGTGCCCCATATGCGCGGTCATTGTTATTACCAAATGGGTAAATATGAACTATCTTGTCATCATAATAAAATCGCACTTTCTTACCGTCTAAATGCTATAAAGGTTCAACACATCGAGGACATCGGTCTCGAGATATGTTCCCTGCCCCTCTAAATATTTTGCCTTCCATCTTACCGCCATTCTTCCCAACAGACCAAATATTTTGGAATTTAGTGTTACGTTCTTTCAATAACGATAAAAAAGTGCCGATTTTAGGAGGAATTTTCCTAAAAATCCACACACTTATTTGCTGAAAATCATATTGTGTTAAGGACCCTTCCATATTATAGAAGAGGAGGTGTTTAAATGGGTCGTAATCATTGTCATCCCAGATTAGGATGGCATTTCGGTAATTGTGATCCTTGTATAATATGTTGTCCGGGCATTACCGGAGTAACTGGTTTTACTGGGACTACTGGCTCAACTGGCTCAACTGGTGCAACCGGTACAGGAACAACCGGGGCTACTGGTGCTACCGGGGCTAGCGGGTTTACCGGATCTACAGGTTCAACCGGAATTACAGGAGCTACAGGTACCGGAACTACCGGAACTACCGGATCTACAGGTACTACCGGGTTTACCGGCTCTACTGGTGAGACTGGCTCAACTGGTGCAACCGGGACTGGAACAACTGGTGCCACGGGTGTAACTGGGTCTACAGGTGCAACCGGAGACCCTGGAAGCACAGGAGCAACTGGTACAGGAACTACAGGCTCAACAGGCGTAACGGGGGCAACTGGCTCTACCGGGTCTACCGGGGAGACTGGTGCTACAGGCACCGGGACAACCGGAAGTACGGGAGAAACTGGATTCACAGGAGCTACTGGAGCTACCGGCGATATTGGAGCAACAGGTTCAACTGGAGATACAGGTTCTACTGGCTCGACCGGAGCCACCGGAGTAGCCGGAGCTACCGGCGATATTGGAGCAACAGGTTCAACTGGAGATACAGGTTCTACTGGCCCAACCGGAGCTACCGGCTTTACCGGAGCAACCGGCTTTACCGGAGCAACCGGAGTAGCCGGCTCAGCCGGAGCAACTGGGCCATCGACCCAATTAAGAGGAATTGAGGTTCAATTGCAGGGTGCAACAGGCTCAGTTGCATCTGGATCACCGGTAATATTTGACACAATGGTAACAAATCAAGCGCTATTTATTGGCTATAATTCTATAACAGGTACAGCAACCATCACCCAGTCGGGATTATACTATGTTGATTGGTGGGTAGCTACGGATGGTGTTTTTGGCGGCACAGATGTATTTATAACCTTTAGCATAAAGACTTCACAAGGCGATAATATAAAAGCTTCGACTCCCATCGTAATCGGCCAAATAAGTGGAAATGCGTTCATTCAAATTACGGCGAGTACGATAACACCGGTAACCCTACAACTTGTAAACGCAACCGACGGAACTATAGGTTACGCATTAACTCCAATAAAGGCGAATCTAACTATATTCATGGTAACTTTTTAACTAATACAAGATTAGGCTGAATACTTGCCCGGGACTTAAAAATATTTTAAAGAAAGGAGAGTTGATGTGAGTACAATAGGTCTCCAACTTATTAAAAATATTGGTGGAGTAGTTGCTACCAATGGCAATGTAATATTTGAAACGGTAGAAAATAGCTTCGGGCCGGTAAGCTATAATCCAGTAACGGGAGTTATAACAATCAGCCAAACCGGCAGGTATTTTATTAACTGGTGGGTAGCGACTCAATCAGCAATTGGGACACAAGATATAAAGTTTTCAATCGTAACATCACAAGGTGATGATTTGGCTGGAGACTCGCCTTTAAAAACAAATGAGATGGTTGGTTTCGCGCTCATACAGGTTAATTCTGCGCCAATAACATTAAGCTTGGTTAATAAAACAACTAGTTCTGTAAGATATGCTGTTTTTTTGACTGATATAGCAAATTTAGTGTTAGGGCAACTGACAGAAGAAGTAGGAAGCCCAACCGGCGATATCGGGTCCACAGGAGCCACCGGCGATACTGGAGCCACCGGCGATACTGGAGCCACCGGCGATACTGGAGCCACCGGTGATACTGGAGCCACCGGTGATACTGGAGCCACCGGAGATACAGGAGCCACAGGGGCCACCGGAGATACTGGAGCCACTGGAGCAACCGGAGATACTGGATCTACAGGAGCAACAGGTGATACCGGAGCCACAGGGGCAACCGGAGATACTGGATTTACAGGAGCAACAGGTGATACCGGAGTCACGGGAGCCACCGGCGAAACTGGTACCACAGGAGCCACCGGAGATACCGGATCCACAGGGGCTACAGGCGATACTGGAGCCACGGGAGCAACAGGTGATACTGGTGCCACAGGAGCAACAGGTGATACCGGAACTACCGGTTCGACCGGAGCCACAGGCGAAACCGGCGATACTGGAACCACAGGAGCAACCGGAGATACTGGATCTACAGGAGCAACAGGTGATACCGGAGCCACAGGGGCAACCGGTGATACCGGAGCCACAGGAGCAACCGGGGATACTGGAGCCACAGGGGCAACAGGTGATACGGGATCTACAGGGGCCACAGGCGAAACTGGATCTACAGGGGCCACAGGCGAAACTGGATCTACAGGGGCAACAGGCGAAACTGGATCCACAGGAGCAACCGGTGATACCGGAGCCACAGGGGCAACAGGTGATACTGGAGCCACAGGGGCAACAGGTGATACTGGAGCCACAGGGGCAACAGGTGATACCGGATCTACAGGAGCAACCGGCGAAACTGGATCCACAGGAGCAACAGGTGATACCGGAGCCACAGGAGCAACCGGGGATACGGGAGCCACAGGGGCCACAGGTGATACGGGATCTACAGGGGCCACAGGCGAAACTGGAGCCACAGGGGCCACAGGCGATACCGGATCTACAGGGGCCACAGGCGATACCGGATCTACAGGAGCAACCGGCTCAACCGGATCTACTGGAGAAACAGGGGCTACAGGTACTGGAACTACAGGCACAACTGGTGATACTGGTACAACCGGCTCAACCGGATCTACGGGAGAAACAGGAGCCACAGGTACCGGAACTACAGGCTCAACCGGTGATACTGGTGCAACCGGCTTGACAGGATCTACAGGAGCAACCGGCTCAACCGGATCTACGGGAGAAACAGGAGCTACAGGTACCGGAACTACAGGCTCAACTGGTGATACAGGAGCAACCGGCTCAACCGGATCTACAGGAGAAACAGGAGCTACAGGTACCGGAACTACAGGCACAACCGGTGATACTGGTACAACCGGCTCAACAGGATCTACAGGAGAAACAGGAGCTACAGGTACCGGAACTACAGGCACAACTGGTGATACTGGTGCAACCGGCTCAACAGGATCTACAGGAGAAACAGGAGCTACAGGTACCGGAACTACAGGCTCAACGGGTGATACTGGTACGACCGGCACAACAGGATCTACTGGAGAAACAGGAGTTACAGGTACCGGAACTACAGGCTCAACGGGTGATACTGGTACAACCGGCACAACAGGATCTTCTGGAGAAACAGGAGCTACAGGTACTGGAACTACAGGTTCGACAGGAGCCACAGGAGCAACGGGAGATATTGGTGCAACCGGAGCCACAGGAGCAGGAAGCACATTAGCTTCCATCCAATCCAGCAGTTCCTTGACTCTCCCCATTACCACTGAAGTATCGGTTCTTTCCCTAGCTGTAACAACTACGACAGGTCAGATATTGAAATTGGATTCCATGTCAGAAGTAGAAATAACAACAACTGCTAGCGCAAACTTTCAATACACTATTAACTATCAACTTTTCCTTGATGGATCATCAATTGCTGCAGTAACAGTTGAAAAAGAGACAGATAGTCAAACAGCAACTTCACGTCTATTTGGTGAAATCCCTAACTTGACTTGGGTTGATACACCAAGTGCCGGAGCTCACACCTACGAAATCCGAATTACGGTTACGGGTACAAACCTTACAAGTGCGGTTGCGCTTACTAGAGCATTAAATGCCATCTTCTTCCTATAAGTGATAAAAGAATGTTCAAAAGAAGGAACCCTTTGCTAAGAGGGTTCCTTCTTCGCTATTAAAAGTAAGATATGCTCTCTCTTTTCAGCACTTTGAATTCCATAGACTATGGATGCAGATGCTTTAGCAGCCACAGATTGCGAACAAAGGTTAAAGAAAACATAGATTTACATCTGGACATAGTAGATATGTCCTATGTTTTATCGCTTGACTAGTTTGGCAAGGCAACTGATCGAAACCACTTTCGTAACCAAGAGAAGCAAGGCGGCATATAATATGCGAGAGTGGAATTATTCAGAGGAGACTATATAGCGACTATAGATTAGAAATAACACTATCCTCTAAATTAAGCCCCGTAGTCTTATTTTTGTGGGGGAACAATATGAAAATTAGTATCATTCTTTTAACTTTAAATGATTTGGCACTGACGCGTCAGTGTCTCAACCATATCAGAAGATATGCCGACGAGCCCTATGAAATAATTGTAATCAATGACGGCTCGGCAGATCAAACTGTAGCGTACCTGCAGGGACAGGATAATATCCAACTCATTTTGAATTCGGAAAATCAAGGTATAGCCCGTAGTTACAATCAAGGGACAGGGCTTGCCGGCGGAAAATATATTTTGTTTATGAGTTACTATAGTATATTGACTGAGAACTGCCTGAGTAACATGTTACGCTGCCTGCAATTTCATGATACTGCCGCAATGGTAGGTCCCGTGAGCAACGATGTCAGTGGTCATCAACGTATACCAATACCTTACCGGGATATAAGCGAGATGGATGATTTCGCCCGAGCAAACCGGGAGAAAAACCTGGGTGAGACCAAACAGGTATTTCGTCTATTAAGTCATTGTTTGCTAGTTAAGAAAGAAGTGCTGGAGGAACTCGGAGGATTTGATGAACGTTTCAGCCCGGAGACCTATGAAGATGATGACCTGTGCTTGCGAGCCATAAATAAAGGATATTCTCTGCATATAGCACGGGATGCATTTGTTCACTATATCAACCCTCTTGCGCTGCCCACAGCCGATCCAGCCAGCTATTTTAAGCTGTTAGCCGAAAACAGACAAGAAGCCATTGACAAATGGGGCTTTGATATCGCCGATTATCTACTTAAGTTACGAATGCCAATAAGTATTAGTCTATGTATGATTGTCAGAAATGAAGAAGAAGTTCTGGCCCGCTGTCTGGATTGCGTAAAAGAAATTGTTGACGAAATCATCATTGTTGATACCGGTTCAACTGATAAGACTAAAGATATTGCTAGCCGCTATACTGATAACATCTATGATTTTATTTGGATCGATGACTTTGCCGCCGCCCGCAATTTTGCTTTCGACCATGCCAGTAGGGAATATATTCTCTGGTTAGATGCCGATGACATTTTATTAGAAGATGACTGTACAGGTTTACTCATGTTAAAACAGAACCTGGATCCATCCATAGATTCAGTTACTATGAATTACAATCTAGCTTTCGATCAGTATGGGAATGTAACCACTAGTTTGCGCAGGAATCGTTTAGTAAAACGTTCCAATCATTTCCCGTGGATTGGAGCAGTGCATGAATACCTGGCTGTTTACGGCAGGATAATGGATAGTGATATTGCCGTAACTCATAAAAGTGAATGGCATGACTCGAATCGGAATTTGAATATTTATGAAAAACGCCTGGCGGAGGGAGAAGCTTTTTCTCCTCGGGATCAGTATTATTTTGCCAATGAATTAATGGATCATAAATTCTATGATAAAGCCATCGAATGGTATCAAAAGTTTCTGGCAACTGGGCAGGGCTGGGTGGAAGATAATCTTTCGGCTTGCAGAAAACTTAACGACTGTTTCCAGCAGTTAGGCGATCTTGAAAATGCAGAAAAATATATTTTCAGATCATTTATATATGATACTCCTCGGGCTGAGTTTTGCTGCCGCCTCGGTTACCGGTTTCAGCTTAAAGACCAATTCAAGCAAGCTGCCTTCTGGTTTAAATTAGCCACCCAACTGGAAAAACCTTTAGATAATCGGGGTTTCATGGATCATGCTGCCTGGACCTGGCTACCCCATCTTCAGCTCTGCGTGTGTTATGACCGGTTGGGGGACTATGAGCTGGCTTATCGACATAATGAGATCGCCGCAACATTTATTCCAGATGATCTTAGTGTTTTAAACAATAGAGAATATCTTAAAAAAAGGCTAGGGAAATAATAATCTCAATCTCAGGTGAATGAAGTATGATTGCGGCAACTTAGTCTTTGCATTTGGTGGAATACCGGTTAATGGTATGGAAATGCAAGTAAAGCGTATTCAACCAATAAAACTAATTATATGGGCTTTCCGCTTATCGGAAGGCCTTTTCTGCCCAATGAGGTTGTCGATTAAATTATTGATCAGCTGACTTTTCTTCCAACAGACTGACGGAATTTTGGTGTTACGATATTCCAATATAATAATAAATGCTCGTATATATAAGAATCTCCACCATATCTACACCTTTTTTTGAATTTTATCATATTGTGTAGGTGTATACTTCCATTTTGTAGTAAAGGAGATGGCTAAAAAGTGAGTTGTTGTCATCAAAGTTTAGGATGGCAGTTCGTAAATTGTAATCCTTGTGTAATCTGCTGTTCGGGCATAACCGGGGCAACTGGATTTACTGGGACTACTGGGACTACTGGCTCTACAGGGTTCACCGGCTCCACCGGAGCTACCGGCACAGGGACTACAGGTTCTACGGGGTCAACAGGATCCACCGGGTTTACCGGCTCAACGGGCTCAACCGGAACAACTGGCGCAACGGGTACTGGAACAACAGGATTTACAGGTGCGACAGGAGATACTGGAACTACAGGAGCAACAGGGTCTGGCTCTACAGGTTCAACCGGCGCTACTGGGGATACTGGACCTGCTGGCGGAGGTGCTATTATACCTTTTGCATCAGGGGCACCAGTTAGCCTGACAACGGTTCTCGGTGGCGCAACCGGATTAGCGGGTTTAATTGCCTTTGGTAGTTCAGCTGAAACCACTACTATACTAGGGCCAACCATAGACCTAACCGGCTCACCTCTTCAAATTCTTAATATGGCCTTTTCTGTCCCCCGTGCCGGAACGATTACATCAATAGCTGCATACTTTAGTACAGTAATAGGCTTGGCTTTAGGCGAATCATCAATAACCATTACCGCACAGTTATACAGTTCAACAGCACCAAATAATACTTTTTCACCGATAGGTACTGCCGTAACACTAACACCCGCACTTACAGGAATATTATCAGCTGGAGCTATTAGCAACGGGATTCTTACGGGGCTATCCCTAGCGGTTACCCCTGAAACCCGTCTTTTAATGGTATTTTCAATAACAGCTACGGGTGAAACACTTGTTGATACCGTCCTCGGATATGCCAGTGCAGGAATTACTATAATTTAAGTCTAAGCTTCACCAAGATAGGCGTGGAGCTTGGGATGTAACTAGATCTTGCCAATAATCCTGTTATAGGAATAAAGAGTCTGCTGAAAATTCTTCAGCAGGCTTTTGCTTTCTATACCATCTTTATATATCGAAAACACTTTCTACGGAATAGAAGAACTCACAGAACTAACCTAACTAAAGTACCATATTATATAAATCAGTAAAATCATGTGGAGGAGATCGATAGTGGCAATGAACTGCGAAATAATCATACCATCAAGTAGGCCTCAATTGAGAGAAGAAGCGCAACTATGTGTAAAGGATTTTAATAACCGCGTTTTCGACGGTACTAGTTATCCTTCATTTTCTAAGCTTGCTAATGACTGTATCGTCACCAGTAACTATGAAAAAATCATCATATGTAATGATAAGGCCCGCCCTACAAATTTGAACATAGAGAAAATCCTAACCATGCTGGATGAAGGCTGGGGTTTAGTTGCACCTTATCGGTTTGGTTTTTTTGGGTTTAAAAAAGACTTAATAAGGAAAATTGGCTTTTTTGATGAAGGTTACGTTGGTGGAGGCTACGAAGATAATGATTTTATCCTTAGGTTGAAGGAGGCCGATATTAGTTATTATGAGAATGAAGAAATTGACTATATTTATTTGCCAACGTCATGGAATTACGAGAGGTCAAATATGGCGAGGCATTATTATGAAACCAAATGGAAACTTGATGGTGATACTTATGTTCGGCGGTTGCCTGAACAAAATTACGAATATGATATAGGCCCATTTAAAAATACAGAGTTTACTCAGTTTGATAAGTCAGTACTTCTACCAGTACGACGTAATCTAAAACAACAAATAATGCGTGTTGATTTGCTGTCACCAGCTACTTACTAGTACTATAAATATTTAGCTATTGGTCAGGTGTGAGGCAGTAATATATTAGTATGCTTTTCTTAATCGTGGCTTGGGATTAAACATGTCATCCAACCATTACTTATTTTACCTCAATGTAACAAAATTTAGGCTTAATGAATAGTTTAGGATAGAACTAGTAATAGTGATTTACAAGGAATTTTATCAAAGGAGGTCTGTTGTTAAACACTTTTCGTAAAATGGATTGCTCTTCCTGGTTATTTCATAATTAATAAGGAGGTTTTATTAAATGACTAATTATAGGCCGCGTGAAGGGAATGGTTATCATGATTCTGATTCCCATTTCCAACATCAAGAGGTTGTTTTAAGCTGCGGAAAAGGAAATGGATTAACTTTGCCGATAGGGGGGGGCTGCGAATGCGGTTCAAGCAACCGCTGGCAACCACCTACACTGGTAGTCGGTACAGTAAATCTTAACACCTCAGACAGGCATAAACCAACTGTTAAAATAGATTTTTCCAGTCTGATTAATTTCGGAGCAACTAGCGATGGTGGAGAATATTTTCTGGGTATTATATTTCAATTAAGTAAAATCAGTAATAGTGGTGCCAAGATTCCGTTGGCAACATGGATATTTGAAAAAAAAGTTGATAATTCAGATGACAATTATGCTCAATGTTGCAATCCCAATGGCCTTGCGCCGATAGCCGACCCGGTACAAGTCAATAACCGTGAGAGTTTCGCATTTAGCTGGTGCGAGTGCGATGCCTGCCCAGGTTGTTTCACATATATATTGGAAATTATCGATTTCGAAAGTGCGTTTATTGATTTTGCATCGATTACTAATGTCAGTATTAGCGCTATGGCTGTTTGATGATAACAATCCTATAAAACATTACTATTATCAATTATCTATTTATCAAAAACTTAATAGAATTAAAAAGGATGTATGATGTCTTCTTGCAGACAATGTGAAAAAGCCGGTAAAACAGTGAGACCCGTTACTGTTCCATACCCTTGGAACAGTGACGGGTCTCGCTGTTTGGGTATCCTGGTGTCACACCTACCCTTGCCCCTGGAAATATATACGTAGGTTAGTAGTGCCACTATCTTTCCAGGATTTAAGCCTGACATATGCCTTAATAATTATTCTAGTTCCTCGCTATTTAGCATGGGTCAGTGAATGTTAAGATAACATTATCTAGTAGGAGCAGAACCTCCACTCAGCCAAGAATCCAAGGCTTTTATATTATTCATGCCATTAAGCCTCTCTCGACTTAAACCAAATCATGGATATTTAGCACGAATAGTCGACATTAAACATACGCATAGCCCGTTAATCATATTGTATAGGTGTACCTACCTAGCAATGTTTGGCTAGGTTCTCGGAAAAGGGAGGCAAGAGTATGGGGAGCTTTGATAAGATATGGGAACAAATACATCGGGAACAGGATTGGGGAAAATATCCTTCTGAGGAAGTGGTACGCTTTGTGGCTCGAAATTACTACCGGAAGGATAGAGCTGCGATAAGAATGCTGGATGCAGGCTGCGGGACAGGAGCCATATCCTGGTATATGGCCCGAGAGGGATTTGATGTTTATGCATTTGACGGTTCTCAAACAGCTATCAAAAAAGCGGAGCAAAGAATCAAGGACGAAGGATTACAGGCCAAATTAACAGTTGGCGACGCGTTAAATATGGGCTATGATAGCGACTTTTTTGATGGCGTAATAGATTCAGCCATGATATATGCCAATACCGTTGCCAATATAAAAGCTATTTTAAAAGAATGCCAACGGGTACTTAAAAAACAGGGTAAACTTTTTTCTACCGGTTTATTCAAAGTAGGCATGACTGGTTACGGATCCGGTGAAAAATTAGAAGGGGATACCTTTCGGGAACTTACCGAAGGAAGTCTGGCGCATCGTGGCACGGTTCATTTTTTTGATGAGCAGCAAATATACGATTTTTGGAGTGAGGCCGGGTTTAAAAACCTTAAGATCGACTCTCTGGCAAGAACTGATAGGGGTGGAACCCAAAAGACTCGTTATTATATGGTGGAAGCTGAAAAATAGAACCTCGCGGTTATTCCACCAGCCCAACCCGATTGCCAAAATCTCCAATGGATGACTCTGATTGAAAATGATAGGCGATGGTTCGACCAGCATTAATGTAAAGGCTATAAAATAAGAGGATGTGCCCTTATTACCACCCTTCTAGGACTAAGACTAGCCCTAGAAATTATAACCTGAAAATAGTTCTCCAGCAGTTGTTCAGTCAGCCGGTGGGACATTACTTCCCTTTGATGGAAAAATTGTAATTCCCAGCTCGACCAGCGATAGAACGTTCTATGTAAGGCTGAGAAACAAAAGCAACGCAACTAACATATGTGCATTAAGTCTGGCCTATGGGGAGCTATAAGCGTGGTGCTATCAATGGAATAGTAACCCACTTTATTTGGTTTACATATAATAAAGGGGGTTTTTCTACGACTGATATGATCTGTGCACTTACTTGGTCGGAACTATTCTGAACAAGAGGACTGATTGAGGTGAAAAATGAATTCCAGAAAAATTGCATTAGTGACTGGCAGTAGAGCCGAATACGGCTTGCTTTATTGGTTAATGAGGGAAATAAGTGAAGATCCCGAACTGGAGCTGCAAATCATTGTTACCGGTTCACATTTATCACCAGAGTTCGGACTCAGCTATAAAATAATTGAAGAGGAAGGCTTTATTATCAATGAAAAGCTGGAAATCTTACTGTCGAGTGACACAGCGATTGGAATGGCCAAATCACTTGGCCTGGCTGTAATTGGCTTTGCAGACGCTTTCCAGCGTTTACAACCCGATATACTGGTAATCCTGGGAGATCGCTATGAAATAATGGCTGCCGCCCAGGCTGCCATGCTGCTGCGCATCCCCATTGTTCACATTTCTGGCGGTGAAAGAACCGAAGGAGTAGTGGATGAAGCCATCCGTCATTCTGTAACTAAAATGTCTCACCTGCATTTCGTGGCCGCTGAGCACTACCGAAAAAGAGTAATTCAATTGGGTGAGGATCCCGCCCATGTTTTCAACTATGGAGATCCGGGACTGGATAATATAAAAAAACTCCCGCTTTTAAGTCGTAATGAGCTGGAAAAAGAAATTGATTTCAAACTCGGAGAACTAGCCTTCTTGGTGGCCTACCATCCTGCTACCCTGGAAAGGGGCAACCCGGAAGACCGGGTAAGGGAACTGCTAGCGGCCCTGGACAGTTATCCAGATGCCCATGTCATTATGACCGGCTCTAATGCTGATACGGGAGGGCGAAGCATTAGTCGTCTGTTGGAAGCATACGCATGTGATAGGGAAGGACGGGTAAGGTTCTATATCTCTCTAGGTCAATTGCGTTTTCTAAGCGCTATGAAACACTGCCAGCTAATTATAGGCAATTCATCCAGCGGCATTGTGGAAGCTCCGGCCCTGCAAACTGCTACCGTAAATATTGGTGATAGACAGAAGGGCAGGTTAAAAGCTGCCTCGATTATTGATTGCCGAGAAAATCGGCAGGATATTACTGCTGCCATAGATCAGGCTCTTTCGCCTGATTTTCAAAAGCAATTGCCCGAGGTACAGTCCCTCTACGGGGACTGTAATACCTCACTAAGAATAAAGGAAGAACTTAAGCGCATAAACTTGGACGGGATTTTGAGGAAGAAGTTTTATGATGTTGAATTCTAAGGTTAGGACTGAATATCGGTTGGGGGGAGAATTCGGCCTCACTGTCGATGATTTTCTTAGATCAGAAATACGGAGTAATATTGAGCACCCCCGGAAAAGGAACTACCTCTATCTGGATACAGGGAGATCTGCAATATATGTAGCGCTCTTGAGCATAATTGCGGAGGGCGGAAAAAGGGAAGCCTGGTTGCCTCGGTATTGCTGTAAATCAGTCTTATTGCCTTTTGAAAAACTAGGATTAAAGCTTAATTTTTACTCCCTAGGCAGCGATCTGCAATCACCTGCTGATTTACCGATCAGGCTGGATGGGGAGATTTTTTTCTTCATTCACTACTTCGGCAAAAGTAATCGAACCATTCTTGACTATCTGGAGAAAATGAAAAGGCAGCAGTATTTTTTTGTTATTGAAGATTGCGTTCAGGCATTGCTGAACAGCCAGGTGGGGAGTTATGACTATGTAGTTTACAGCTACCGCAAGTTTTTCCCTCAACCGGATGGAGCGCTGCTGGCTTCAGATTTTCCTATTGATAGCTATACATTAGCGCCTGCTAATGAAGCTTTCGTTTCCCGGAAACTGATAGGGAAGTTAATCAGAGGAGAGGCAGATGCCGAGCAATTCCTGAATCTATTCGCCCACGCGGAAGAGCTTATTGACCATCTGGTCTGTCCTCGGGAAATGTCCTGCTTATCTCACTATTTACTGCTAAGAACCGATTTTCAGAACATCGCATGCCAGAGAAGAGCTAACTTCTTTTATCTGGCAGAGGAATTGAAGCAGTTAGCCTTAGAATATGATCTAATTCATCCGCTTTTTGATTCACTAGAAGACCACGAAGTCCCTCTGGGCCTGCCGGTGGTCATAAATCCCTTCTATAGAGATAGATTGCGAGATTTTCTGAGCAGCCAGCAGCTATACTGCCCTATTCACTGGGCCCTCACAAGGGAAGAAAGCTGGACCTGGGAGGCAGAATTGCTGCTCAGCCGTTCGCTTATAACCCTGCCTATCGATCAACGAATTGATACTTCCGCCCTAGTTTATCTGATAGATAAAATTTCCGACTTTTTCAAAAGAGTATCAGGGTAAGGGGAAGCGAGCATTCGCTTCGCTCAAGCAACGCCTCCGATGTCGGTCGTGTCGGGAAACGTCCCCTTAATACCCGTTCCCAACGGCAAAATGAAAGGAGTTAAGAATTTGAGCAGAGTGTATATCATCGCCGAGGCGGGGGTTAACCATAACGGCTCTCTTACAATGGCCAAAGACTTAATTGACCTGGCGGCAGATGCCGGAGCTGATGCTGTAAAGTTCCAGACCTTCCTAGCCGAGGAAGTAATCAGCACCTTCGCGCCTAAGGCACCATACCAGGAACGGATTACCTCTGTCGGCGAAAGCCAGCTGGAAATGGTACAAAAACTGCAACTAAATGAAAATCAGCACGAAGAGCTCGTTAGATACTGTCAGTTCTGCAATATCGATTTCATGTCTACCCCTTTTGACCTATATAGCGTGGATCTGCTAGTTCATCGACTGCAGGTGTCTCGTCTCAAAATTGCTTCTGGGGAAATCACCAATGCCCCCCTGCTGCTGAAAGCTGCTCGTACACGTACGGACATCATACTGTCTACCGGGATGAGCAGCCTGGGAGAAGTGGAAACCGCCTTGGGGGTGCTGGCTTTTGGCTATTGCGAAGGAGGTAACCAACCATCGCCAGCAGCTTTCCGGGCCAGCTATTCATCTCCGGAAGGCCAACGATTCTTAAGGGAAAAGATAACCCTCTTGCACTGCACCACCGAATACCCGGCCCCCTTTGAAGATATCAACCTATTGGCCATGGATACGCTACGGCAGGCTTTTGGTTTAAAAGTTGGTTATTCAGATCACAGTCCCGGTATAAGCGTAGCTATAGCTGCTGCTGCCCGAGGAGCGCGAGTAATTGAAAAGCATTTTACCCTGAATCGCAACCTGCCTGGTCCCGACCACCAAGCTTCTCTGGAGGCATCTGAGCTGAACGAAATGATTAAATCCATACGTCAGGTAGAGCTGGCCCTGGGTTCTCCCCGAAAGTTTGCCGCTCGCTCAGAACTTCTCAACCTGCCGATAGCGCGCAAGAGTCTGGTGGCCAAAATAAATATACAAAAAGGCGAAATATTCACCGAAGACAACCTGGGGATTAAGCGCCCGGGCAGGGGAGTAGAACCGATTTTTTATTGGGATTACCTGGGTAAACCAGCAGCCCATGATTATCAGGCGGACGAGGAGGTATAGTAAACAAACAGCCTTAGCACCCTTTCTCTATAAAACACATAGAATGGAATATCAGAAGAAGGGTAAGGAGATATGAAGTGCAGGCAGATTACAATACTGCAATAAAGGTGTTTTATCTACTACCGGATGAACAGAAATCCCCCTACTTACATCCCTATTATGTTATTACTGACGCGCTAAGAGACCGGGATTTGGAGCCGGTCTTTTTTATTTATAAAGATGGGGGAGAGGTATTTTATTATGCTTTCCATGTGGGGAAGGTACAAAAAACCTTTTTTTATGATATCCAGGCTCCTTATGCCTACGGAGGGCCCCTATCTTCTACCCTAGATGCAGCTTTTCTCGCTCAGGCCTGGCAGTATTATTTTTCATGGTGTCAGGAGAAAAATATCCTGGCTGAATTCGTGCGTTTTCATCCTCTGCTGGAAAACTGGCGTTATTATCCTGGAGAAATACAGGATATGCGAGCGACTGTCTGGATTGATCTCCAGCAGGAAGACTTTTTCCCTTCGTACACTACACGGGTTAGAACAGCCATACGTAAAGCGCAGAAAAATGAGCTGCGGATTGAATGGGTCAATGATGAATACTCCTACCAAATTTTCGTTGATCTCTATATCCGGGCTATGAACCGACTGGAAGCAGATCAATTCTACTATTTTCCTACTGAATATTTTCGAAAACTGCAGGACTGGTGCCAATCTTACCTAGCCTTTTGCTGGAAGGGTGAAGGACTTCTGGCCGCCGCACTCTTCCTAAAGCAAGCACATATAATGGAGTACCATCTATCCGCCACCAATCGGGAAGGCAGCCAATTTGGAGCCACCAATCTCCTCCTGCACCAGGCAGCTATCAAGGCTCAGGAACTGGGTTGCAGGGTTCTGCACCTCGGGGGAGGTACGGATAACCGGGCTGATAATCCGCTGCTTTTCTTCAAATCTGGTTTTTCCAGGCAGCGGGCTTCCTTCAAGATAGGCAAAATTATTCATGCCCCAGAGGCATATAAGAACATGCAAATTGACTGGCAGGACAGATATGGACAGTGCAAAGACAGGATACTGTTCTACAGGTTTTAAGGTGACAAGGAGGTAAACATAGATGTGGAAGGATGTTCTTATCACCCCCGATACTCCTGTTGCCAAAGCAATAGAAATAATTGATCAGGCAGGTCTGCAGATTGCTCTGGTAATAAATGATAAGGGGCAGTTGCTGGGAACTGTTACCGATGGTGATATCCGTCGTGCTATCCTCAAACATCTTAGCCTGGGTGAGCCGGTAAATAAAATAATGAATGCTGACCCCCGCTTTATTTATCTAAACCAACCCCGGGAAGAAGCAGTCAAGCTCATAAAAGACAGCAAAGTGCGTCAGATTCCAGTGCTGGACGAAGAACGCTGCGTGGCAGGCTTAGAAATCGCTGAGGAGCTGTTAAATCCTTCTCCTCGGGCTAATTGGGTAATACTCATGGCTGGAGGGATAGGCAGCCGATTAAAGCCGCTCACATCATCCTGCCCCAAGCCGCTCCTGAAAGTAGGCCCCAAACCAGTTCTGGAAACTATATTGGAGAGTTTTATCGAGCAGGGTTTCAGGCACTTCTATATCTCGGTAAACTATAAGGCGGAAATGATTATAGAACACTTTGGAGATGGTTCCAGGTGGGCGGTTGACATCCGATATCTGCATGAAAACCAACGCCTGGGAACTGCCGGGGCGGTGAGTCTTCTTCCCGCCACACCGACAGAACCGCTGCTCCTGATGAATGGAGATATCCTCACTAAAATAAACTTTGGCCAGTTGCTGGATTTTCACAAGAAAAACCTTACGGAAGCAACTATTTGTATAAGGGAACAGTACAGCCAGATACCTTATGGGGTAGTGAAGATTCATAAAAACCGTCTCCTGCAAATAGATGAAAAACCCATACAGCGTTTCTTTATTAATGCTGGGCTGTATGTATTGAATCCTGAGGTAATGAATCATATCCCGGCCGATTCATATTTTGATATTCCTGATCTTTTGAAAGCTCTTTTGCACAAGGGAAAAGAAATAACTGTTTTCCCCATTCGTGAATATTGGATAGATATTGGACGTTTTGATGACCTTGAAAGAGCCAACAATGAATTTTCAGAGGTGTTTGGATGATAGCAGGCCAGAAGATCCTGGGAATAATCCCCGCGAGGGGCGGTTCCAAAACAATTCCCCGGAAAAACGTGAAGGTTCTAGCGGGCAAACCGTTAATTGCCTGGACTATAGAAGCAGCTCAAAAGTCACAATATTTAGATCGCCTGATCCTATCCTCGGAAGATGCAGAGATTATTGCGGTAGCCAGAGAATGGGGATGTGAAGTGCCATTCGTAAGGCCGATTGAATTGGCCCAGGATGATACCCCGGGAATCGAGCCGGTAATCCACGCCATCAATAATATCGGAGAAAAATTTGATTACATCGTATTATTACAACCCACTTCGCCCCTGCGTACCGTAAAAGATATTGACGACTGTATCCGTTACTGTATCCAGGAAGATGCACAGGTTTGCGTTTCGGTGTGTGCAGCAGATAAAAACCCGTATTGGATGCACACCTTGGATGAAAGACAAAGACTGTGTCCCCTGATGCAAAAAGGGTACTCTATTGAGCGCAGGCAGGACCTTCCTCCGGTATATGCTGAGAATGGGGCCATCTATGTGGCTCAAACTGACTATTTATTAAAAGCCAAGCACTTCATAACTAAAGAAACTCTAGCCTATATAATGCCTGCAGCCAGGTCATGGGACATCGATACGGCAATGGATTTCCTTTATTGTGACCTGATTAAAACTAATCTCCTAGGTACTTGAACCAGTTTTCGGTTGCATCATGAATAGTCTCCGGGGTCCAGACCGGGGCTGCTCTCCAGTATTCTATTTTTTCCAAAACCCTGGCCACCCCTCCGGCGAGGGACACCCGTGGATACCAGCCCAGCATACTATTTATTTTAGTCGTGTCCGCAAAGGTACAGCCCGGTTCTCCGGGCCGCTTGGGGATATATTCCACCTTGCCGCCTAACAGACTAACCAGTTGATTTACCGAATAAGTGCCGCCGCTGCCCACATTGAAGATTTCATTGTGCAGATGGGATTCGGCTGCACACACAAAGGCATCCGCTATATCGCTTACATAGGTAAAATCCCGGGTTTGGGTGCCATCTCCTACTACCGTAAAGGGCTTGCCGGCCAGTTTCTGGGCCAGAAATACCCCGAATACAGCTCCATAAGTCCCGGAGGTACGAGAACGAGGTCCATATACATTGAAAAGCCGCAGGGCCATTACCGGAATCTTATATAAACGCCCCCAGTGCATTAGCATCTGCTCACCCAGGTTTTTGGTCAATGCATAGGGATATTGCGGTCTTATCTCAGCTGTTTCGGGTGTGGGGTAAACATCAGGAATTCCATAGCAAGAGGAAGAAGCGGCATAAAGGAGTTTTTTTACCCCGCTCTGACGAACCGCCTCCAGGACCGCCAGGGTTCCATCCACATTGGAACGGAAATATTCCTCCGGTTTTTCAATAGAAGGGACAATGTCTGCCAAAGCAGCCAGGTGAAATACCCAATCCACACCTTTAAAATATTCCTGTATAGCTCCTCTATTCTGTATATCAATTTCGATAAGACGCAGTCGATTTTCATTTTCCTGATGCTTGAGGTTTTCCAGTCTACCGGTGCTGAAATTGTCCAACACCGTAACATCATGCCCATCGGCCAGCAGTCGATCGACCAGATGTGAACCAATAAAACCTGCCCCACCGGTAACAATCACTTTCAAATTCTTACTCCCCCATCATTATGAAAAGTCCAACTACTGAATCTCCTGGTCAGCTTAGGTTGTGAATTTTCTTACCATGCTTACATATTGCTGTCCCCGACCGAAGGCGGCTGCAAAATTGGCTGCATGGGCAACCTTTACAGCATCAAGATTATCATCTTTTAACAAGGTAATGACTTCATTGATTGCGGCAGCGATACGGCTGTCGAGACCATTTGTTAAAGCTATGATCTCATGTAAATGCTCAATAATAGCTTCAATAATATCCGGTGACCGATAGATTTCAAATTCTCCCTCCAGCTTCCTAATTACACTACATGATTGGATGAGCCTATCGTTTAGCTCGGCACTTCTCTCACTTTCCTCCATATTCCATAAAAGCAGGATATGTCTTTTCCGGTTTAACTGTTCAAGTAAAGAATTAGAAAAATCAAAGTTAGTATCCTTATACCAGGATAAATCCGTAAACAGGGAAGGGGAACTTCCCAATAATTCATACTGTTCTCCAAATTCCCGGACACAATCATCAATACTAAAAAGGTCAGCATGTATGGCCGGATTAAGAAATTGATCAGTAACCCAGTCCTCCACCGGCCGAGAGGCATATTGCAGCTTCTGGAGATGGGAAGCAAAGGCCAGGGACAATATTTTTACCTTAGCCGGCAGGTTTTCCAGATCTGCGATAAGGTGAAATGCAATTAATCGTTTTATGACTTCAAAAAAGAGGCTAATCTCATCTACACAGGTAACTACGACCATCCCTCCGGGATTAATTAGCGCAGCAATCTTTCCCAGTATTTCTTCTTGGTTATAAATCCCGGGGATAATACCTTCGGCAATCACCACGTCATATTTGGTTGCCAGAGGATAATCCTCTACTTTGCCAGGGAATAAATGCCACCTACTTTTTTCAACCCCATATTTATTCATTAATAGAGAGATTTCTTCCTGAGCTTTTGGATTTGGCTCAACAAAATCTACTTTGGCTCCCCAGCTAAAAAAAGCCAGGGCATTATGCCCACCGCCTGGTCCAATTTCTAAAATAGTTCTATTGGAGAACACTAGCGGAGGAATGCCTAATTTTATATATAATTTTTCTCGGCGCTTGAGGTGAATTCTAAGGTTTTCTATATCTTGATGGACTGGAGAAATATTATTTTCACGATAAAAAAGCAATAGGGGATTTTCTTTGGGCATTAATATAACCACCTTTTTATATGTTTAATCTTTTGGGGCTGACAGCTACCGCAATTAAATAATGAGCCATCGCATAGAACCCGGTGTGTACCACCTCATCGTTGGCTGAAAAAAGAAACACCTGATGAAAATAGGATTCCATAGTATTTTTTAATCGTTCCCATGAATATAGGTTCACATGACCCATGACTGAACCCGAGGAAGCATATTGTTGAGAGTTCTTGTTGGGAGTACCGATTATGCAAACCCCATAATCATGTAGATGCTTACAGATAGTTTCTAAAAAAACGGCTTCATTTTCCGGATATATATGCTCGATGACATCGAGGGACACAATTCCGTCGAACTTGCCCAGGTCACTATGCAAAAAATCGATATTAATAAATTTTAGTTTGTCAGATCCAAATGACTTTTTAGCCTCTTCAATAGCATCTGCATCAATATCTATAGCAACTACTTTCTCTGCAAATTCAGCCAGCAATAACGTTCCCAGACCCTCGCTGCAGCCTACTTCTAAAACGGTTTTTCCTTCACCCAGCATTTTGGCTGCGAATTTATAATGACTGAGCGCAAATAGGACTCTGCGAGGGGCACATTTAATTTCTGAATAATAGGGGCCTAGAGCCACTCTATCAATATGTTCAACCCGCTTTTTTACTTCTTTCCACTTTTCTAATTCTTTACTTTTGCCCAAATATTTCACCACCATAAATTCACATTATATCAATAGCTTATTCTGCTACATTTTATAAAATCTCTTATTCCCTCCTTATCATCCGGTTCCGGAGCCCATTCAGGGAATTCGCTGTCTCCTATACCTGTGAAAGGTCCATTGGTTATTTCATGGAATACAACTACTTCCGATAAGGGAAACGCCGTGTGATAAATGTTCTTTTCAATTCTGGCAACGAGGGTATATTTGTCTCCACTTTCCTCCAGTACAATCCTGTCAATTATCTTTCCGCTCTCATCAAAAATGCCCAGCAGCAGGCTTCCCTGGATTAGATGAAATGATTCCGTCTTTAAAGGATGCCTATGGGGCCTGACATAATTCCCTTTACAATGGACGATAATCATCTGATGAAGCTGTTCTTCGGCACTTTTATGAATACAAATTCTTGCCGTTTTACGTTCATTGTTTTGAGCACGTTCTTTTAGATATGAAACTAACTGTTCATCGAGTACAAAAATATCTTCTGTATTAAAAATGACCTCATTATTGTTCGTACTCCTCCTCCTCCTTTGTTCTATTGGCCATAAAAGTACTTGATGGCTTCAATAACATAATCCTGCTCTTCTGTTGAGATTTTTTCGTGTAAGGGGAGACAAAGTGAAGCAGCAGTTACTTTTAGGCCGGTAGGCCAGGACTGGCTCTCATCCTTATACGCATGATGTATAGGCATGAGCAGGGGATGGTGGATTTTGGTCTCAATTTCTTTGGAAAATAAGAAATCCTTGAGCTGATCTCTCTTTTCACACAGGATATTATAGGTGTAAAACACATCCTGGCAGTTTTCATCTTCCCCTGGAGTTTTTACCAGGTGGTGAAGATGTTCGCTGTAATATTGCGCGGCCTTTCTCCTTTTTTCTATTGATTCATCCAGTGACTTAAATCTGTGCAGCAAAATTGCGGCCTGTAAGGTATCAATTCTCGCATTTAGACTTATATAATGGGCTTCAGTTTTATCAGGTGTGCCGTTGTATCGCAGCGCATTCAGTTTTGCCTGAATATCGCTGTCATTGGTTACGATTACTCCCGCTTCGCCACAGGCGGCAAAAACTTTCATCGGGTTCAAACTGAACGCTGCAACCTGGCCGAAAGATCCAGCCTTTCTGCCTAGATATGTGGCTCCAAAAGCTTGCGCCGCATCTTCAACCAAACTTAAATTGTTATGGTGGACAATCTCCATAATTGCTGCCATGTCGCAGATTTTACCGGTGAAATGCACTGGTACTATGGCTTTCGTTTTCGCAGTTATAAGCTCCTCAACTTTTTCCGGATCCATATTAAAATTATCTTTTATATCTGCAAAAACCGGCTTTGCCCCGGTAAGGGCAATGGCGTTGGCAGTGGCAATCCATGATAGGCAGCTAGTAATAACTTCATCACCTGGTCCAATGTCCAGACTTCTCAGGGCTAAATACAGTGCATCAGTACCTGAATTTACCCCTACCGCATATTTAACTCCGCAATAATTGGCTGCTTTTTCCTCGAATTCTTCCACTTCAGGCCCCAGGACGAGTTGACCATGTTGAAAAACCTTGTCTATTGCTGTTAATAGGTTCTTTCTTTCTTTTTCATTTTCTATAGATAAATTTAAAAATCTCACTCGCATATGATTTCCCCCTCCGAGATAACGGCCAACAAGCTATTAGAGGTAATGATTATATTTGATTCTATGGGGAGCTATATATATTTGATTACTCTCCACAGAAGATACTACGGTTGAGCCGGCTGCAATTATGCAATTATCACCAATACTAATGTTATCTAATATTGTCGCCCCGGCTCCAATATAGCAGTTCCTTCCTATGGTCACTCCTCCCGATATGGTTACAGAATTAGCCACTACGCTATAATCCTGAATAAGAACATCGTGGGCTATAACGCAATGGTGATATATCAAAATATAATTCCCCAAAACTACATTGTTCGAAAGTAATGAACCGGGAAAAACAAAGACCGCATTTCCCCATTTAGCAGTCGAATATATCCGGGTGTCAGTATCTATGAAAGTGATAAATCGGGTAGGGGGAATGTTCTGTAAGAAATTTTTTCGACGTAACATCGATGCATGATTTGACATGGATGAACAAAACTTAACATGACCATCAATTTTCTTATAATTATCAAATCTTCCAATTACATCTGGGCCAGTTCTTTTATCATCGAAAAACCCCAGTACATTATATTTTCGTCTTACAAGTTGCTCGATTTCGCGTCCTGTACCTCCACCGCCAAATATTATCAGGTCTTCTTGCATATGAAATGCCTCACTCTCAAGTGGCCTATTTGAATATCACTCAAAATATATAAAGGACCAATCTCCGGAATAGCCCCATTCCCGGTATAGCCATTCCCACTCTTCAGGGGTGTAAAAACATTCACAGGTGAGCTGCCAGTAAAGCAGGTTGGCCTTTTCATGTTCATTTCGATAGGACTCCACGACGATATGACTGTTTTTCCGGGATACTCTTTCGATCTCCTGTACGGCTTGTTTGAGGTCATAAACATACAAGTTATGGAGGGTGTTGACGGAGTAAACCAGATTAAAAGATTTATCTGCATAGGGCAGTTGCTGGGCTGATCCCACTCTCAAGGATGGCTGTACTTCTTCTTTGGCATTATTAATCGCATAGGTGGAAATATCAATTCCTGCTACCTGCAGGCCTGGTACCACCCGGCTTAATTCATATAAAAGAAAGCCCTTTCCGCATCCTACATCCAAGACCTTCTGTCCTGGTTCCAGGCGATAGTACTCAGCCATAGCCTGTGCGGCCGGTCTCCAGCGGCCATCATATTTATACCCCCCATAGCCATACTGGCGTTCTCCATCCCAGTAATCCCGGCCGAATTGCCGGGCAATCGCAGCACATTCGGCTTTATCGTAATGCAGAACCCGCTCCTGATAATCGCGTTCGGTCTTTTTATGCAGTTTGGAAATAAAATCCACCTGGCTCATATGGACACCCCCTTTGCGGAGGAATTCCTTTTACCCTCTAACATCTTACAGGCGGTTTGAATAATATTCAGCTTGGCAAGAGCATTTAGTTCCTTTAAATCTTGATGACTGCCATAACCAGCGGCAAAGCTCTCCTGTAACCCCATTCTCTGAAAACGTACTGTATTAACTTCACTTTCCACTAACACCTCAGCCACAGCACTTCCTAGTCCTCCGATGTTGTTATGTTCTTCCAGGCTAATTAAGGCTCCGGTTTCACGAGCAGCCTGCAGGATAATGGCGTGGTCCAGGGGTTTTAGGCTATGGATATTGATTACCCGGGTACTAATACCGATTCTGTCCAATTCTGCGGCTGCTTGCAAGGCATCAACGGCAATGGAACCGGTCACGACGATTGACAAATCATCACCTTTCTTAAGAGTAATTCCCTTACCGGGTTCAAACACATAATCTTCTTTATAGATCTCTGTCTCCCGGTTGGTACCCAGCCGCAGGTATACCGGCCCTTGGGTATTATAGGCTGCGATGGTGGCTTTTTGGGCTTCCAGGGGACTGGCAGGGGAGAAAATGGTAAGGTTGGGCAAAACCCGCATGACGGCCAGATCTTCAGTGGCATGATGGGTGGGGCCCAGGGAACTGTAGGCAAAGCCGGCTCCGGTACCGACTAGCTTTACATTCTGCTTCTGCATACATACGTCGTTACGAACCTGTTCCAAGGCACGCATGGTTAAGAAAGGGGATATCGTATAAACAAATGGTATTTTCCCACAGCTGGCCAATCCAGCGGAGGCAGAGACCATATTGGCTTCTGAAATGCCGAAATTTACGAACTGTCCGGGGAAATCGGCCCGGAATTGATCATATACAATGGCCCCGTTATCTCCAACTACTGCTATAACCTCAGGATTCTTCTCAGCCAAAGAGTACAATGCGGTCAGGTAGGCGTTTCTCACTATCGTAAGCCCCCTTCCGCAAACCCCAGTTCACTGATTACTAGCTCCAGTTCACTTTCATCAGGCATCCGGTAGTGCCACAAAGGCTGGGACTCCATAAACGATACCCCTTTTCCTTTTATGGTATGGGCGAGAATCAACCGGGGCTGATTGACTCTAGGCTTTTCATGAAACAGAACCTGCAGAGCTTCGATATCGTGTCCATCTACTTCTAGAACATTCCAGCCAAATGCTTTCCACTTATCCGTAAACGGCTCCATGCTAATGATTGCCTCCAGGCGATCCATGGCCTGAAGTTTATTATAATCAATGATTAGGGTGAGATTATCCAGCTTTTGCTGGGCTGCAAAAAGAGCACCCTCCCAGATGGAACCTTCCTGGCATTCGCCATCACCCAACAGTACATACGTATAGTATTTCTTGCCATTCATCTTGCCTGCCAGAGCCATGCCTATTCCAAATGATAAGCCGTGCCCCAGGGCGCCGGTCGATGCTTCAACGCCCGGTATTTTATGCATATCGGGATGCCCTCCCAGGATGGTACCTTTCTGGCAGAAGGTATCCAGCAGATCTTCTTCGAAATATCCGGCCATAGCCAGTACAGGGTACAAGGCGGCACAGCCATGACCTTTGCTCAGGATAAAGCGGTCTCTTTCTTCCCATTGGGGATGCCGGGGATTATATCTTAAACCTCCGCCAAAATAGAGCACAGTTAAAATCTCCACGGTGGAAAAGGCCGGTGCAATGTGGCCGCCGCCAGCCTGGTATATCATTTTAAAAATGGATCTGCGTATTTCACAGGCTAGTTTTATAAGACGCTCAGTATCAGAATTCATTTACTTCTCCTTTAAATGAAGTTGATATGATTTTCATCCAGAGAAAAAAAGGTGTTAAGAAGGATGTTCCTATCATCAAAAACACAATGATGGCAGCATTCCTGGCCAGCGTCAAAATCCCGGTATCTCTGGATCACTTCCGGCGAAAACCATAGTTCCTTAAAGCTGGTCTGGCGTAGGTCTCCAACCACGCCGTTACTCACGTAGGCTTTGTCATGGCAGAAGTACACCCGGCAATCAGCGGCTACAACGGCAAAAAATTCTTTTATCCAGCAGTATTTATAGCTCCTTTTAAAAACTGTAGAAAATTCAAAATCATCCTCGTATTTATTGATTATGTTAAAACCTGGGCGATTCAGATCAGCCTGGGCTTTATGCAATTGCTCAATGGCCTCTTGCTTAAAAGGACGATGATAGTTATCCAGATCCCTAGTTATTCGGGCAGTATATTTAATGTGATTTACCCCTAAATCCCTGACCAGTCTGGCTATATCAAAGACCTGCAAGGCATTTTCGTGATTTATTACAAAGTTTACGCCCAGTTCACACCCCGCTGATTTGATCTGGGCAAAGTGTTTTATATTATCACATACTTCTTGGAACGAACTGAGGGCAATCCCTCTGATTTTCGCATAAGTTTGCGCATCCGCAGCATCAAGAGAAATCCTGACCCATTTGGCAGCACATAGTATTTCTGCTATCTGCCCCTTAAGTTTGTGGCCGTTAGTAATGATGGAAAGATCAATGCCATTATTAAGAACCGCCTGCATGGCTTCAGCAATTTCCGGATAAACTAACGGTTCGCCTCCACCGCTGAATGTTACTGCCTTTACGCCCATTTCCCCTAAATCATTTATAATCTCCTTCATCTTCGGCCAAGGAATACGGTCCTTTACCTTCACCTCATCCCGCAGTCCCAGCTCATTGTCTGCATAGCTGCAGTAATAACAGCGATGATTACAGGCATTGGTTGGCTTTATCCGTACATACACCGGTGCGGTTCGTTCTTCTCTTTTGATGGCCTCTAATTTATCTGCATGGGCAAAGACCTTGAGATTGCTGTAGGGGCTTGCTTTTTCTTTCATGTAAATAAACCTCCCGTACCTTATCCCCTAAATGAAGTTTACATGTGCTCCCGGATTAACCAAGTGATACAAGTATTCGTTAATGGAGTCTAATCGGCATAGTTCCCGGCAGCTGCCGATTTCCATATGACTAAGCATATTAAGGATATTTCGGCATTTTTCACTCTCCCAGATGGAGACAAAACTCTCTTCGCGTAAATTTCCGAAGCAGAACTCTTCTTTGCCGATATAGGCCAAACAGGGCCAGACGACAGCATTTGAATCGATATAGGCCCAGAATGGTATCCCCAGGCAGCGTTCATAGCTTTTCTGGTCAGTATTAAGCTTCTTCATAGAATCAGCTCGAAAAATAACCTGGAAAGAACTGCTGGTTATGGCCCTCAATTTATCTTCCATTTCCAGGAAATGACCATAGTTGAAGTCTGGATCGATATTACAAAGACTTTGGGGATGCTGAGAAAAAGGCTTGATAGCAAAGTAATCAACCCCTATGGCCTTTAGCTCTTCTGCAAAGGCTACTATATTCTGGCTGTTTTCCGGAATAAGTACTAGCTGCACCCCGATGGTGGTCTTCATATTACCGGCATTCTTTATCACTACGGCAGCAGCTATGTTATGAAGTATCTTGGCAAAATCCCCTTTTTGGCTGCGGTGAACTATCCGGTGAGTCGCCTCGCTGGCAGCATTTACACTGAAACGTATCCAGGTCAGTGCAGGCAGACAACCTTGAGCTACTTCCCGGGTGAATAAGACCCCATTGGTAGACATGCCAATATCCAGGCCTACCTCCCGGGAACGCTTGATGATTTCGGGAGTATCCCGGTTCAAAAGGGGCTCGCCTTCGCCTGCCAATACGATAGCCTTGACTCCCTTCGTATACATTAGCTCCAGGTTGGAGATTATTAGATCTTTATTGAGAAAATGAGGCTTGTATTCCAGGTAATCAAGTCCACAAAAAATGCAGCGGTGATTGCAGGCCCCTGAAGGGGAGATTTCAACCGTTAATGGGTAGATACTTTTTCCATTCAGCCAATCGCTCACTCGCTGAGGATGAAAGATTAATTTGTGCGAATCCATCCTTAAATCTTCAGACACCATTAATTCCTCTTTTCTTAAGATGAAAATTTATCTCGGTTCCGGATACCAAATAGTCGGCTAATTCTCCCAGGTTAGTAAAAATGTAATCCGGCTCTACCGGTTGTTCCAGTTCGGCTGCTCCATATCCTGTGAGTACCAGAACTGTAGTAAGACCAGCCTTTTTCCCGGCTAGGATGTCAGTGGCTCGGTCGCCCACGAGGTAAGACCGGCTTAAATCAATGTGGTTTTCGCGAGCTGCCCTTAGAATCATACCTGCCTCCGGTTTTCGGCAATCACAGTGAATGGAGTAGGGAAGGCCCGCTTTTCCATCCGGATGATGGGGGCAATAATAGATATTATCAATAGGTATTAGTTCCAATAAACGCCGGTGGATGAGAGCCAGGTCTTCTTCCGTCATTATGCCCCGGGCTACCCCGGCCTGGTTGCTTATTATATAGATTTTCCAATTAGCTTCCTTTAGCTTAGTTATGGCTTCCCGGGTAAATGGATATAACTCCAATTGCTCGGGAGAGCTGATATAGCCCTTTTCCAGGTTCACAACTCCATCTCTATCCAGAAAAACAGCTTGGTTCGGCAGAGCTTGCATCAGTTTATTCCGTCCCCCCAACACACATCAAATCCAGGATCATATGCAGGACCAATTGGTGAGCTAGTTCGACAAATCCATACTCATATGAAGCACAGTAAATATTTAAGTCTCCCAGTCTGCGTAAGGGGTTTAGAGGAGAAAAACCGGAAAGCGTAATGATCTTACAGCCTATTCCGATCGCAGCTTCTACCCCTTGGAGAATATTGGGTGACTGTCCGGAGCTACTGATAGCTATCAATATATCGCCCGGTCTGGCAAAAACCTGAATCGGCTTGGCAAAAACCGTTTCATAACCATAGTCATTGGAGAGACAGGTCAGTTGGGCTCCATCGTTAAAGCAAAGGGCAGGAATACCCCCGTTCTTCCAGTAGTCTACCGCCATATGGCTAGCAATAGCTGCACTGCCACCATTGCCGATAAAGATTAGTTTGCCATCTGCACCGGTAAGGTCCTTAAATAAAGCCATTGTTGCTTGCATCTCTTTTTCAAAATCTACCTCTACCCCCTGCTGATCACTTAATTCTAGTTTTTCAATAACTGTGAATAATTCATTAATATATTTTTGGGTCTGCATGAATTATCCTCCGATCCTTTGTAATTTCATTCCTTTAATAGTTGAGCAGGGTGGAAGCAAATTTGAGTAATTTTACCTTCTCAATTGCCTGCGAATTACCTAGGATATTAGCAGCCAGGGCCCCAGCGATACTGGCCAAAAAGCTAGCTACCTCCAGAGGCACGCCAGCCTGGGTACATAAGCTGGCTATGGCAAAGAACGCATCTCCTGCACCTACGGTATCCTGTACCTCCAGGGTCAGGGCTGGAATTTTCAAGAGACGATCATTTTCCCCAATTCCTACCGCCCCCCGTGAACCAAGGGTTACCCAGCCCATGCGAGAATTGAGCTGCCCGGCCAGGCACTGTAACTGGGAATCCATATCTCCGCTAGTACTACTAAAAGCCAGCTTTAACTCTCTGGCATCCAGGGTAAAAGTGTCGGCCCTGCGATACTTGCTGATCAGGTTGTTACCGTAATTAGCAGAATTAGTCTGGCAGTTTACAGCCATAAATCTGGCATTGTTCTGAACTATTTCCAAAACCTCGTCATCAACCAGGCCATGTCCAAAATCGCTTAAAACCACCAGGTCAAAATCAGGTATTTTCTTCTTCAGCTTTTCATAGAAAGGATTTCGATCCATTTTTTTGTTTAGCCCATTGGCATCAATATAATTAATGGAAAAAAGCTTATCATAATCGTTACGGATACCCCGTCTTTCAACATATCTTCTTTTTATGACTGTCTGGAAATTAGAGTCACAATGCAAGTCCAGAAGAATTTCACTGCTCAGTTCATCTAGAATACGACTGTGAATCAGGGGCTCATTTCCTGTCATGGTACACAAGCTAACCTGGTTGGAAAACTTGGCCAGATGGCGCGCAATAGCCAAGACACCACCAGAGTACTCTTCTGTCTTTTCATAAAGGGCAGATAGAACTCGGTCTTTGGAACTCAAACCCTGTACGGTACAAAATACATACTGGTCAATGATGATATCCCCAACCACCAGGATTTTAACAGCCTGCAGTTTTTCTATATAACCTTGTATATCATCAAATGAAAATCGGAGACTAAATTCTTTTAAGAATTCTTTAGCCTCAGCAGATAGGACTGGAAATACATTGTTCAACAACCTGGTAGAACTAAAAACCTGCCCGCCGGTAAAATGAACTTCTCCTCCATAGGAACGTACCTTTTCCATTTCTCGCTCAATATTCCGGGTTAGGTCGTTTTCTATTGCTTCATAGTCGGAGCCTTTTACATATAGATCAGGCTGAACCCAATCTAAAATTTCCAAGGCCGTCTCCGTCCGGGATAGGATTACATAGTCCACGCATGACAGGGAAGCAATACTTTTCATACGTAGATCGTCAGAGAAATAAGGTCGGCCCGGACCTTTTTGAACATATTCCGCTGCCGTAATTGAAACCAACAGTATATCTCCTAAACCTCGTGCCTGCTGCAAGTGGATAATATGCCCGGGATGTAAAAGATCAAAGACCCCGTGGCAATGTACCAATTTAAGGCCTTTGGCCCGGAACTCCTCACGTAATTTATTGAATTCATTTACATTTAATATTTTTGACTCTTCGGTAATCACGTTAAGACTATGCTCCATTCCTGGGTTCTTCCAGTTTTAGGGCAATTTCCTGCAGAACCCGGTTTATTAACTCTTCATAGGTCAAGTATTTCAAAATTTTCTTCCTGGCACGGCGGATTATCTTTTTGCGTACCACTTCGTTTGCCAGGTAGTAATCTGCTTTTCGGTAGAGATCCTCACGGCTGTAGGCAAAAACAATCTCCTGATCTTCCCGTAGGTATTTGCGGATATTGGCCCAATCATCTTCTTCAGGAATACGATAGGCCAGGTAGAAACTATTGCTCAAAAAGCTTTCGAAAACCCTTGGATGAGTACTAATACCGGGGTTGGTTCCAATTACAATCTGGCAGGCATTTATTATCCTGGACAAGGGCTCTCCATTGGCAGCTACCCCTTGGGCATAACTGCTAAGTATAGGGTGATCTACCCATTCACTCCCCCAAATTTTCAAGTCATATCCTTTTTCATGCAGCCACTCCAAAGGAATTGACCGTAATATACGGTAGCCAATTTCCTGTTTCCAGTTTTCGGCTAGTATAGCCAGAGTTTCCTCAGGTATTGATAAGCCATTGGCTTTCATATGGTCAAAAAGAAATCTTCGGTAGTTCTCTAAGGAATAAATAAACTTTTCCTGATAAAAAGATTCATACATGTCCCGGTAGGCTAATTTGAATACTTTCTCCAGATCATCGTAATTAGGAGAAGTACTAATAAGATTCAGTAAATAATCCAGACCTTTTTGAGGATTACCCGAATTAGAAAAAGCACAGATATTCGCACCGTACATTTCCTTCTCTTTTTGAGTCAGGGAGTACTTTTTATATATATATGGGTTGGCAACGACAGGAGCTTCAATAATCGCTTCGGGGGGATAAGAGAAGTCCAGTAAAAAATCAATATTGCTAACAAAAGCATTTAATACAAAATCCAGGGGGCCTATCTTTGATGCTGATTCTTGTGAAGCGATATTGGGCAGGACATCCATAACCCAGCCAATATGAATAATATTATCGGGTAGGCAAGGCATTTCCCATTTGAAATGATCGAGGCTAAAGACAATATCCGGTTTAAAATCATTTAGAACTTTCAACCAAGTGTGCACGGAAACCCGGTGCAGATTTGATTTTTCTATAAGTACTTGATTGGGTATGCCCAGTTGGTCACAGGCTAAGGCGCAGTCTCTGATGTAATATTGCAGGGCAGTGGTGAACCTGGAAGTTGTAAACAAAATTCGTGGTTTTCCACCCTGAATACTTTCCAACAATTCTTTTTTTGAGATTGCCGAATAATAGCTAGCTACCCTGTCCTGTAGGTCATGGATTTCTGCTCGGATCAGGTTATAGCGTTCGGTAATATACCGTAAAGTACCGTCATTTCCGTCCCAGATATTCAGAAGGAGCTTCGGAAAAAGCGCCTGGGGTTCGGAATAGTATTGTTCCAATTCTTCTCTGCCGAAAATAAACACTAGTCTTTCTGTTTCCAGAGCCGAGCTGAAATCGAAGACCTGTAAATATTGAACAAATTCATTAAAATCCTGGTAGAAAAGGAGCTGCGGAGTCTTTGCCCAGAGAAATGGCGCAGGTTCTCTAGTCTTTTCTTCGCAGTTCAATATATTATTGAGACGAAATTCACTATTAATCATTATCACGTCATTGGGCTCACACTGGCTTAAATCCAGATTCATTTTTAAGTCGAAATCAGAACTGAATGTGTGGTTGTTTAGATCATATATGAAATACCGAGTAGCGGAACACGGTATGAACTGGTAGTGCAGCTCATCAAAATCAGGAAAATGTCGACCATAGAAATAGGGATATTCGCTAAACAACTTAATATTTTTCAAATAATTTTGCCTATGTTGAATTCGATAGGGGATATAATAGTTTTCCAGGATGATCTTCTCTATTTCTTCTATTTTGTATCCAAGGCAGTGACATTCCACCAGGGCTTCCAGGGCAGCCTCATAGTCCTTTCGCTCCAGCCAGAACATCCCGCTGGTAAACAAATCTGAACCCGATTGACAGTATTTGCTATTCCTTTTTGCATACAAAAGTATCAGGCTCCTTAAGTGATTTCTATAACACTTAACTGATAAAGGCACGTTTATCATAAATAGCTAAGAGCGTAACTATTTCATTATATTGTCCATCCCAATGTTTGGTTCCACCACGTGCTTGGTTAAAGCAAAAAGACCCGGGCCAGAGTGATTTGTGTCCCATATGACTGTGAACGAAGGGATAAGTCACCATTCTGCACACACTCTTAACGGTGAAGCCATAGTATACAATAGCCTTCTCCCGTGGAGAAGAAGTATAAAAAGCTATTTTTGTGGCTGGAAAAAAGGGGAATATCATGGTATATGACAAGAATATGAGGCTGCTAAAGGGGACTTTCCCGGAGATATGGCAAAAAGTATTGGAAATGGAAAAAACACTGGATAGGGATCTGGTTCGGGCAGTTTCCAATAAAGAAGGCCAAAAAACCTTGAAGGTTGAAAAGCAGTTTATTCATGATAAAAAAGATCCTCTCCTGGAAGCAAAAAACATAATTGAACAATTTAAAAATATGCAAGAGCATTCAGACATTATGTTTTATGGCCTCGGACTGGGCTATCATATAGATGTTTTTGTGGAACTATATCCTGATATCGCCTTTACCATATATGAGCCGATACCCGAGGTGTTTTATCAGTTTCTGCACCATGCTGATTTAATGAAAATACCCCGCTATCTATTGAAAAATATAATTATCGAAAACAGGCCGGAAGATATAGAGCAATTCTGCAGCCGTTTTGTAAGCGGAATACGCAGTTCAGTAATGATCATCGATTTACCGGCTTATCAGAGTATATTTCCTGAAAAGCGGCGGGCATTCTTTACTGAATTCGAAAAACATATCAACGAGCGGCGCATTTCGCTGGCTACCAATTCCGCTTTTGAAAAACGCTGGACAACCAACAGTATGAAAAACTTTATCCAGGTTTTAAAAACTCCTGATATCCTGCTTGAAAAAAAGGAATTTTTCCAGAATAAACCAGCCATTATGGTTGCCTCAGGACCGTCCCTTGAAGAAGAGATTGAAAATTTGAGAGAGATCCAGGAAAAGGGTTTGGCTTATATATTTTCGGTTGGAACAGCTCTCAATACTCTGGTTCAACACGAAATATATCCTAATGGTGCCTGCACCTATGATCCGACCGAGGATAATCAAATCATTTGTAAAGAAGTTATTGAAAAAGGCATCAATTCAATCCCGCTTGTTTTTGGGAGTACGGTGGGATATGAAAGTCTGGAAAAATACCCTGGTCCCAAAACGCATGTGTTAATCAACCAGGATACCGTAGCAGCTTTCTATTTAAAACCGGAGGGTGGCGAGAGGCTCGAGTTTATCAGTGATGCTACAACTATAGCGGTTATCACTATTCAGCTTTTGACTAGGTTGGGGTTTAATCCGATCATACTCGTAGGGCAAAACCTGGCATATCGAGATAGCAAGATTTATAATGTCGGCGCTACTTTTCACCCGATTGAGGCGGGGGAACAAGAACTGGCCAATGCCCCTATGGTAAAAGATGTGTATGGCAATGAGATAGCCAGCAGTGATACATTTATTCGCATGAGACAGCAAATGGAGATTTATCTGAGTCATTATAAGGATTTGGAGGTGATTAACACCACAAAATATGGCGCACACATTGAAGGAACCAGATTTCAATGCTTGGATGAGCTTATTAATGACCGACTGAAAGACAGGGTGGCTGAGGATAAATGGATAGAATTCAAAGGCTGTAGTTATGATTGGGAATATTTATTGGAACAGAGCCGTACTATGAGTGCAGCCTACGAACAAGTAGTCCAATTGCTGGATAAATGCAAACTGGACCTGAACAATATTAATGATGTGAAGGAGAGTCAGGATCCCTCAAGAATAGGCCGGAGCTACGATCAGTTTAATCTCAGCATGGATAAATTAAGGAATAATCAATTTTTTAATAGCTTTATCACGCCTATGACCAGAGTTGAGTTGGAAAAATTAATGCTCACAGTTCCAGTAATTTCTGCAGAAATGGACCCCATTATGAAAGCTCAAATGATGGAGAAAGAGTTTCGAGCCTATCTGTTTAATTGCGAGCAAGATATTCAATCAATTAGTCTTTTGTTCCAGGAAATGAATCAATCAATTCAACACATGTATAAGTCGTATATCGTCTGCAAGAAGTCCGCCCAGACCAAAATTCTCTTAATCGATTGTGATGGTATACTTACGGATGGGGCGGTCTATTACACTGCATCTGGTGACGAGCTGAGAAAATTTAGTTTCAAGGATCGAGTCGGTATCCATCGTCTAAAGGAAAAGGGGATTAAAACTCTGCTCATTAATCCCAATAATAATCCGGTAATAAATAGCGCTGCTAGTAAACTTGAGATTAGCACTGTAAACTCAGCAGAGAAAGATTTAGGGCAAATTATAACAGATGTGCTGAAGAATTTTAAAATTGATTATGCAGAGCTTGCCTGCCTTTGCAATGATTTAACTGATTTAGAAGCTCTCAAGCAAGCCGGCTTACGATTTGCAGTTAGAAACGCTTCTAAGGGTATTCAACAGGAGGTTGATTATATTCTCCAGGTAGAGGGAGGAGACGGCGTAATGATGGCAATCGCGGATTTACTAATATTGGATGAAATCTGTTCTAAATGATTGTATAGTCTGCTCATACGACTCGAGTATTGCGGCAATCTCCATGAACGCCTAATTTGATGTTTTTTCTATAAGCACAAAAACAAAAGGCAATTTTATTTGCCTTTTGTTTTGTGCTTATACAGGTATTACGATATTGATTAGTATTCTCCTTGGAAGTATAGCAACAGATCTCCACTGTCACTTGTCGCGTTATCTATATCATAAATACGTGCATATCTTACATGATAGTTGGTAGTGAAAAAATGCCAACTAGTTCCGCTGTAATTACTGCTTGCACCATCATCTACAAAGTCTGCTGTGCCGCTGACTGCGGACATCTGTAATTTGGCAGTAATTGCTTCTCCACTGACACCACTATATTTTACTGCCAGGGTCCAGGAATTATAACCCAGAACATCCCAAATGCCATCGACTTGGCCAGATGAGCCTGGAGTTATATGTTGGATGACGGGTCCGGAGTCCAGGAAAGTTCTGGTAAAGATATTAACCAACAATGGATTACCGCTGCCATTAAAGACATATCCGCTGGTTTCAACAGTGCCGCTAACCGCAACGGAGCCACTGACTCCGACATTGCCACTAACCGCGACAGTACCACTAACCGATAATGGAGCTCCGCCTGAATTGAACACCCAGCCGCTGGTATCGACGGTTCCACTAACCGCAACAGTGCCACTAACCCCAACATTGCCACTGACGGCAACGGTCCCACTAACCGATAATGGAGCTCCGCCTGAATTGAACACCCAGCCGCTGGTATCGACGGTGCCGCTGACAGCAACAGTGCCGCTAACGCCAACATTCCCACTGACGGCAACGGTCCCACTGACAGACAATGGAGCCCCGCCTGAATTGAACACCCAGCCGCTGGTATCGACGGTGCCGCTAACCGCAACGGTGCCACTAACGCCGACATTCCCACTGACGGCAACGGTCCCACTGACAGACAATGGAGCCCCGCCTGAATTGAACACCCAGCCGCTGGTATCGACGGTTCCGCTGACCGCAACAGTGCCGCTAACACCAACATTCCCACTGACGGCAACGGTCCCACTGACAGACAATGGCGCTCCGCCTGAATTGAACACCCAGCCGCTGGTATCGACGGTTCCACTGATGCTAACGTTCCCACTTAATGCAAATTCACCTATGACTTCCATTCTGCCACTGGCATCAGTTAATAATGAAGTCACAGCTCCAGAGGAGTCAGCGCCATAAACCCTAACCCGCAATGAATCTGCATAATCCTGGAATGTTTTATAGTTCGGCAATTTGTCTCCCCCCTTTCCTACGAAATCAAAGAGTTCACGGTGAACTCCTGCATTAGTTTATGAAATAAATTTATTAACTGTTACTTCCATCAATGGAATGAATAATCCAAATAGGAAACATTTCTATGTACTTTAGAAATGTTTTTCATAAACATTGAGGAATGGGACTTTCCTAATCATTTGAGCGTTATGCACCACAGGTAGATATTTTTCATATCTTAAAAATAACACTTATGGTAAAGGAGCTGCATACTTGTGCAAGTTTCACTCAGTATCTGTTTGATAATAAAAAATGAGGAAAAATATCTGTCCAGCTGCCTTGCCAGTATTGAAGATATCGCCAGTGAAATCATTGTCGTAGATACTGGTTCGATCGATAACTCCCTATTGATTGCAAGAGGATACACTGATCGGATTTATTCTTATAAGTGGAAAGATGACTTCAGTTCGGCTCGGAATTTTTGTTTAGATAAAGCTCAGGGAGATTGGATTCTTGTACTCGATGGAGATGAAGAAGTGGACCGGAAGTGCCTGGATCTTTTAAATAAATTAATCCAGGATCAAGATATTGATGCCTATTTCGTAACTATAAACAATAATCCTGAAAATACTCAGGAACTTATGGCAATATCTGATTTGCAGCCGCGTTTGTTTAGAAATAATAAGCAGTACAGATACAGGGGTATCATATATGAACAGATCCTGGATAGTATATTGGGTTTAAAAGGCAGGATTGCAATAGTCCGAGATATCCGTATAATGCATTATGGCTATATCAATGAAGATAAGATAAACCGGCATAGATTGATGCGCAATATAGATTTAATTAGTAAAGGTTTGCACCAGGATGAGGAAGAAACGATAAAACATTTCTACCTGGGACGTGAATATTACCGCCATCACAAATTTGCTGAAGCTATGGAGCATTTTCTATTTGTTTATGACCAAGCTGATCTTCAATCAGATTATCTGCCTGAGCTGTTACGTTCCATTTCAGTCAGCTTGTATATGCTGAATAGAAGTGCGGAGGCTCTTACCTTTATCGATAATGCTGTTACAAACTTTCTTGAATTTGGCGACCTGCACTATATAAAAGCGGTTGTTTATAAAAATAAGTATGAATATGCTAAGGCTTACGAAGCCTATAAAAAATGTCTGACACTTCCTGACCAATCACTCCATCACTATAGTGTCTACTGTCTGCATAAAGATAAAATATATTTCTATATGGGTGGGTTGGCAGAATACTTTATGGATAAAGATCAGGCCCTTTATTTTTTCTTGGAATCCCTTAAACAGAATCCATATATGCTTGACTCGCTAAGGCGGATAATAGAAATACTTAATCCCCGAGTAAATCCGGAATATACTAACCTGTCCTTGAATAGGGTTTTCGATTTGAGTGATCGGGCTCTGCAGGTAGATATGGCCGTAATGTTCTATGAACAGGGTGCCTATCATCTAGCTCTCGATAATATAAACAATTTGGAAAATAATGCGCCAATATCAGAGTATATCAGGTTAATCAAGGGTTTATGCTTACTAAGCAATAAACAATATTCCGAAGCAGAAGAAGAACTGCAAAAAATCAACAGCAATAAAAACTTGTATATAAGTGCACGTAAATACCTGTTTATATACTACTGGTTGGTACAGGATTACCGTAAAGCTGCCGGATGCCTAAAAAGGATAAAAAATGTCGGCGCAGATCCTGCCGTAAGCTATGTCTTAAACCTATTGATTAGGGGATATGCCGGTAAAGAAAATGCCGTTGTAGACCATGCCTATAAACTAGCCAAGGAAATTATGGACCTAGTGGTTGAATTGGGAGATAGTAACCAGATAGATGAATCGTTTCAGAATCTTGCTCCAATATTAGGCGAGCGTCCATCCCGTTTGTTGGCGGAAATCTTTTATAAATATGAAAAATATGAATTGGCTGAAAAAGAATTCCGTTACCTATTGGAAACAGACAATACAGATGCCCAGGCATTTTATTATCTGGGTAAAGCCTATTGGGCTAGGGGGGATTTACATGAGGCAGAAAATTATTTATGCCAGGCTATAAATAAGGGATTGGAAACGCCAAAAATAAGGTGGGAAGTTGCCCGGCTGTACCAGGAGTTGGTAATTGAATCCTTAAGAAAGGGATTTAAGGATTGTCCCGATAGTGAAGAGCGGCAAAAGCTCTTTAATGAGTTGGAAGAGAGATTGCTGGAGATGTAAGGCAGGGGACCTTAGTCGGGCAAACGGTACATGCCAGAATCAGGAATTAGTGTAATTCAAAAAGCCTGTTCAATCCGCGTAATCTTATGGGGACTAATCTTACTGCGAAGCAGACGGTCTGTCCCCATATCTTATGCGTCTCATAACAGGCTTTACTTTTGCCTTGATCTTCATTTCTATGAAGGGCTGGCTGTTTTATTTGATTACTGACGAACAACTATTTTAACGAAGCTCGGTAGGAACAAATGCATCTATCAAACCAATTACAAATGCCGCCAGAAGAGCCCCAACTATAGTGACGCTAAGGAGTGTAGGAATTGCATATTGCGCCAAGTAAATCACTACGGCTGCAACGATGAAACCTACAAAACCACGACTGCGTGGTGATATCTTATCTCCCATCACTTTTTCAATCAACCATCCCATTAGGGCTATGACCAGTGCCGCAGCGAGAGCCCCCCAGAAGCCCGCCACCCGCATTCCGGGAACCAGGTAGCCTACCAGCATCAATACCAAGGCCGACACTATAAATCGTACAACTGCATGAAACATACTACTTCCTCCTTTTCTAATTTAATAAATATCTCTAACCTTTAGATTCTCACCAATCGCCATAATTATTCTGAATATTTTAGCTGTGCTTTCTCCTGCCAATAGTTTATTAATTCATTAAGGGGAGAATACCACAGTATGGCAGAGGTTATTTCAATAGTTCCCAAAACCCCACAGATAGTAGCTGGCCATCCTGTAACTAATTCTGTACCAGATATAAAAAACAAGCAGAATGCAAAAATGTAACGTGCAATAACTCCGTCTTTACTAAGCAAATCACACACTCCTCTATTTATTAGGTCCCAATGAAATATAATCTTAGTTTTAATTTATTGACTCTTTGATGGACTTTGGCTGGAAGATTGAGCCTGCTCGGATTGGGCGGAGAGTTTTTCTTCCAGATTCTTAAGATTGGTCATAGCAATTTCACCTTTAATGATGACTAGCTCCATCTGTTTACTTTGAATTGCTCTTTCGAGATCCAAGATAGCAAACTCTGTCTGACTAACCAATTTAGCATCAACTTCTTTGGACTGAGCACTTAAATAGACCCAATGTTCCTTAAATTTTGGCACATGCTCAGCGGCTGCCGACCAGTTTTTACGGCTGGACTCAAATACTGCGGACATAACTTCGTATTTCACCTGAAAGAATTCAGATGGAACTGAGGTTGTAAATAACGAGGTCAGATCAGCATAATTTTTATATAATATCAGTGCATCGGAAATACTTTCCTCTAGTTTTTGATTGCTTATATCCTGGGTAAGCTGTTCCAAGGCTTTATCAAATTGGTCCCTTGCACTGATAGTCATGCCGGCACCGACAGCTTCTGGCATAAGAATATTCCAAGTACTGTGAATATCTTTCAGGGTACTAAACTCTTTTTGCCAATCCATGGCTTGCCCTTGTAATTGCGTAGTCTGAGTTTGATTTTTTTGCGTAGTTTGCGTCTGCGCAGGCTGAGTTTGACCTGTTTGAGATTGTTTTGCCGGGGTTTGTCCGGTTTGGGATTGTCCAGATTGGGATGGATCGGTTTGAGACTGTTCAGATTTAGATTGACTGGATTGAGATTGCCCAGACTGAGATTGCCCAGACTGAGATTGCCCAGACTGAGATTGCCCAGACTGAGATTGCCCGGATTGAGACTGCCCGGTTTGGGATTGTCCAGATTGGGATTGACCGGTTTGAGGGATTAGTTGAATATTTTGCTGCATAACAGCCATCTTTTTTGTTTTGAATTTCTTATCTAATTCCGAAATTATCGTATCTAAATCAGTTGAGATGGTTTTTAACTGAGCTGGAGCTTTAGGTTTCTGTCCGCTGAAATCGGAGGGCTTTTTCGCAGCTGAGCTTTTGGAGCAGCCCGGAAGAGCAATCATGCACAGTATTAAGATGAGTACTATTGTATTGCGGGATTTGTTCAAGCCAATCACCTCAATTTTCTTATAAATATTTTTTATTAATCTCGACATTTCATATAATCTATAGTGCCCAAAAAACTAATCAATAATGCTAATAACATTATTGATGGCAGTGCAACTAATTTGGCCAATGAGTTTGCAATTCAATTTTATTAATGGTTTTATTTATTGCCCTTGAATTTGAATGTATAATAAGGAACGTAATTTAAAAAACCTCTAGGTGGTGTTCGGATGAGAGGGGCCAAGAAGATTTGAAGTTGTTTAAATATCAAATGACTAACTTGTCCAAAATAGGTCTGGCCAATCTATTGATTGTTTACATAGTATGGAGCAGTACGTATCTGGCTATACGGGTCGGCATGGAAGAGGGCAGTGGTCTTTCGCCTCTGGCGATGGGGACTATCAGACTTCTGCTGGCTGGGACTATTCTAATTGGTTTTGCTTGGTTCAGGGGTCACAAATTGAGAATAACATTCCATGAGCTATATGTTCTCACCGTCACAAGTTTTCTATTATGGGTGGTCTGCAACGGCTTGGTAATGTGGGCTGAACAACATGCAAATTCCGGATTTGCTGCACTTATTTTGGCAACTAGTCCTATTATGGTTGCATGGCTGGATTATTTGTTTTCGCGGCATGTTCCTTCCCGACTTCTATTAGGCTCGCTGATATTTAGCTTTTTGGGTGTGGGATTATTAATGGCACCATCTATGCTGCAGGGGAATTCCACAGAGTTTATTGCCGGTATCGCGCTTCTGTTTTGTTCGTTGGGCTGGTCAGCGGGGACAATTTTTCAGACTCACAACCCGATTAAGCTGGAGGTTACAGTTATCTCGGGTTATCAACACCTTGTTGGCGGCTGTATATTTGGGTTATTAATGCTGATATTTAAAGAACCCCTGCCGCATCCAACTCTGAGAGCCTGGGCAGCTTTATCGTATTTAATCATTTTTGGATCAGTATTTGCTTTTACAGCATTTGTCACCGCTTTGAAACTCCTGCCCATTAACATTGCTATGACTTATTCGTATGTTAATCCGGTTCTGGCTTTATTGCTTGGATGGTGGCTTTTAAATGAACCAATAACCTTTTGGACTCTGATTGGTGCTGCCATGGTAATACTAGGAGTGATAGGCGTTTTTCAGGGTAGGGTGGAACCATCCGGAGTGCAGGGACGGAAAGCTGCTCAGGTTGAAGGGTGAAAAAATAAAAAAAGTATATCTACATCGATTTAATGCCAGTAACACAACTTCGCTTATATGGGTTTGCCAACCTATACTTAAAAGGCATTACCTTCTTCTCCGCCCGGTCAACTTCAAGCATCGGAATTACTTCAATATTGCATAATCCACAATCCTTTACTAATTCATGTACATTTCTTGCGTTTTTATCTTTCATCATGGGAAGCATCGCTTTAACATCTTCACTATAGTTGCTGGAATGTTTACCTGGATCATCAGACTCACTAATCTTAATTAGAAAATTTCCCATCCATTTTTTAATATCATTTCCTTTATTTTTATAAAACCAGTCTCCATCAACTATAACTAATTTCCCCCCTGGCTTTAAAACCCTTATCCATTCTCGTAAGGCTTTTTCTGGCTGGGAAATAGTCCACAGCAGATGCCTATTGATTACAATATCGAAACTTTTATCATCAAGAGGTAAATCTTCTGCATCTCCAATGCCGAAATCTATAAACAAACTATTTTTTTGAGCTTTATTTTTGGCTATGTTTAACATACCTTCAGATATATCAAGTCCGGTGCAATGGTGACCAAGGTGGGCCAACAAAATGGCTAAAAACCCAGTTCCTGTTCCAATATCTAGTATCCTTTTGCATTCGTCTCCAACAATATCTCGCAGAAATATTAGCCACTGCTCTTCTTCTTCTTTACTTCTTAACCCGTGACAATATTGTTCATCATAATCATTACATAGGGAATTCCATCTTAAGGCTATTTCATTTTTTAGGTTATCCATAGATATACACCCCTTAAAAACTGTTTTATAAATAAGAATAATTCTTCTTTTAATAATCACCCAAAAGTTAATACTTAGCATTACATCCTAAAATCCTAACTGAATCTTTGGGGTTATACGAACTTATTCTTAAAAATCGATATTTGCATTTGAAATCAACACTTCAACAAATGTCTAATTATTTCAAAACGTAATGTCCGTCTGACACTTCAACCATTTCCCCACTTGTTTCTGTGCTTTTCACATCATAACCCAAAAGCTTTTTATTCCTTTCAAAGATAGGGTCTGGTACAGGAACAGCGGACAAAAGAGATTGGGTATACGGGTGGAGTGGATTTTCAAATATTTCTTTGGTGGTTCCAATTTCCATAAGCCTGCCATGAAGCATTACGGCTACCTTGTCACAGATAAACTTAATGATGGAGAGGTCATGGGCAATTAAGAGAAATGAAAATTCGCGCTCATGCTGCAAGCGTTGAAACAGGGTAATTATCTGTGCCTGAATTGAAACATCCAAGGATGCAATGGGTTCATCAGCAATAACCAAATCAGGACTCGTACTTAAGCATCTTGCAATGGCGACACGTTGACGCTGACCGCCTGAAATCTCAGATGGATATTTTGTTTTATAGGAGTTGTCCAGCCCCACTTCCAACAGCAAGGACTCTAATTTTTCTTGAAGTTCATTTTTATTTTTTATAATACGGTTAACTTTTAGAGGCTCAGTAATTATCTGCTCGACAGTCATTCTTGGGTTCAGAGCAGCAGCTGAATCCTGAAATATAATCTGCATGTTTCGGTGTATATCATTTTTATTTTGCATATATATCTCTTTGTCTGATATTCTGTTGCCTTTAAAAAACACTTCACCGCCCGTGGCTGGATGGATGCCCATTATTGTACGCGCAACCGTTGACTTGCCTGAGCCAGTTTCGCCTACAAGGCCGAAAACTTCGGACTTATTAACCTGGAAAGTCACACCATCAACCGCCTTGATCGTTAAATCGTTGTTTATATGAAAATGCTGCTTTAATTTACAAACACGTAAAATTTCCTCTGGATTCATGCTTCGGCCCTTCTTTGCAGTGAAATTGGTGTCGTGATTTTGGGCGCTCTTTCATCGAGTAACCATGTAGCCGCGCTATGGGTGGGAGTAATTTGAAACATGGGCGGCATTTCTTCGTAGTCAATAGCAATCGCAAATTCGTTGCGAACCGCAAATGCGTCACCGGGGGGAGGATACAGCATAACCGGCGGCATACCAGGAATACTGGTTAGATTTTCTCCCTCTTTGGTGAAGGATGGCAAAGATGACATCAACCCCCATACATAAGGGTGACGGGGATCATAATAAACCTCTTCGGCCGTGCCGATTTCAACTATTTTCCCGGCATACATAACCGCCACACGGTCTGCAATGCGGGCAACAGCTCCCAAATTATGAGATATAAAGACTATGGCAATGCCGGTCTTGTCCCGGATATCTAAAAGAAGGTCGATTATTTTTGCCTGAACCGTTACGTCGAGCGCAGATGTAGCCTCATCCGCAAACAACACTTTGGGGTTGGAGGCTAGAGCTGATGCCAGTACACAACGTTGCCGCATTCCACCCGAAAAAAAGTGGGGTTGCAGCGAAAACATTTGTTCAGGATTATCAATCCCAACCAGCTCCAGCATTTCCAACGCCCGTTTTTTGGCTTGTTCCCGGCTTACTTTGTTATGCTTTACGAGCGATTCAGTAATCTGCTTCCCTATTGGAATCGTTGGGTTTAACGTTGTCATGGGGTCCTGAAATACCATAGACAAAACACTGCCGCGCAACTGGCGCATTTGTTTTTCTTTATAATCCGTTATATCGTCGCCGTCAACAATAATTCTTCCCTGCTTTATCCTTGAAGTTTTCGGAAGCAGTTTCAGAACTGATTGACTCATAACGGTTTTCCCGCATCCGGATTCCCCTACTACAGCCAATATCTCACCTTTGTTGAGTGATAAACTAACATTTCTGACAGCTTCAACCTCACCCTTGGGGGTATCGAAGCTAACTGATAAGTTTTCAATTTGCATAACCGGGTGCATCATTGGTAGCGCCTCCATATTTCACATAATAGAGTACTGGATGTTTCGGCCAACACCCAGCACATCTTATAATTAATGCAGCAGTTCTATACTGACTCAGGTTTTTACCTATTTGGAGAGTGTCCAATCTTCAATGTTCCACATAACGCCCACGGCATGATGTCCGAGAACCCTGGTGGTATCGAGACCTTGAAGGCCGCTAATGCCTACATAATTGCCGTCAAGATAGGCAATCAAGACAGACGCCGGTTCCTGGGCAAAGGCAACTTCGAATTTACCATACAAGCTCTTTCTTTCATTAACATCTTTGGAATGTCTTGCTTGGGTAAGTAAATCGTCCACCAGCGGATTGGAGTATTTCATAGTGTTCGCGCTGCCGTCGGTAGTGAATTGCTTGTAGTTTCCATCCGGGTCAAACTCAACTGCAAAACCAGACAAGAATCCGTTATATCCGGAATTCCAGTCGAACTTGGTAACCAGGACAATCTCCATCTCAACGCCTGCTTCTTTCAACTGCTTGGAAACAATATTGGCGATATCTACGCGCTCTTCTTCGTAATCACGAACCTGAATTGTGAAGTGGAACTTTTGACCATTGCGCTCATAGATCCCGTCGCTGCCTTTAGCCCATCCGAGCTTTCCCATTTCTTTGGCAAACTTATCAAGATCATAGGGGTAAATGTCAGCATCCTTATTGCCGCCAAAAGGGTTCAACTGCATGGGGCTGTATGCCGTACGTCCCTCACCGGTAAGCACACTTTTTACGACAGCTTCTTTATCAATAGCATAGTTAAGCACGCCAACTGAATCCTTGTTTTGGGTCCAGAACTTGGTTCTGAAATCCACTGACACTGCCCGGTAGTCAGCGGTGGTAAAATCGTAATTTTTAAAGCCGTCCTTATTGAGGAAATTCTTGGCATAGTTTGCATTTAGCCATGCCAGGTCTGCTTCGCCGGATTGCAGCATAAGAGCCTTGGTGCTTTCCACCGCCACAGTTTTGTATACTATTTTTTCAATGTTCGGAATCTTATCATAGTATTTATCGTTTCTCACCAGGGTTACAGTTCCGCCGGCTTTGTCCCAATTAACAAACTTATAACGACCTGTGCCTACAGGATTTTGGTTAAAGGAGGTGGTGGTGAGGTCCTGGCCCTCCAGCAGATGCTTGGGAATGATGCCAATTGTAAAGTAATTAAGCATGGCAGCGTTATATTGCGAAAGCGTTATCAGAACGGTGTTCTCATCCTTCGCTTTAACACTTGCGATATCACTGTAATTGCTAAGTATACTTGAAGATAAGGTTTTATCCGTCGTCAGTGCATTATATGTAAATACAACGTCATCAGCAGTTAAGGGCTTACCATCATGCCACAAAACCCCAGGCTTCAAATTGAAGGTATAAGTAAGTGAATTTTCCTCATACGTATAGCTCTGGGCCAGGTCTGCAATGGGATTGCCGGAAGCGTCATACTTCATCAAACCGGAAAAAATAATACTTACCAACTCGCTTTGACCGGTGACTACAGGGTTGATTGTATCTGTATTCTCGCCTGCATATACCAGTGTATTGGATAGCTCGGATGCATTCTTGGCAGTGCCGGCTTTTGCAGCACACCCTGTTAAACCGAAAATAACCCCCAAACATAATGCGGTTACCAATAGCGTCTTGATTCTTTTCTTGTAATACATAACAACCTCCTATAATTTGATTATTCTAAAGGCAATTGCCATTTATAGAATACTTTCCCGTTTGTTTATCTCCCTACGGAAGAAATAGGCTATATTGGTGATACACACTAAGGTTATTATTAAAAATAGGCCCGGTATTATGATGACCCACCAGGTATTTAACAGCAGCGCTTTGTTGGCCAGAGAAAGCATACTGCCCCAGGAAATTACATCCACGGGAAGACCCAGTCCGAGAAAACTCAGTGTAGACTCCATGGACATGCTTGAACTTATACTGGATACAACCACAAACATAATAGTAGAAACCAAATTGGGTATTAGATGTCTGAACATCGTATGTAGGAAGCTTCCTCCCATGCATTGTGCGGCAAGCACGTATTCACTGCTCCGTATCTGCCTGACTTCACTGCGTACGATTCGAGCCAAGGCGCACCAGCCGGTCACGCCGATGATAAATGATATCTTCACAATATTCTGCGTTCCCATAACCGATGTCAGCAGTAGTACCAGCAACAATATGGGAATACTGTTGATAAGCTCCGGAACCCGCATCATGACAGCGTCAATGCGTGAATTGGCAGTACCGCTAATACAGCCGTACACAACACCTATCACCGTGATAATAGCCATACTCAGCAGACCAATAATGATTGAAACTCGTCCGCCATACCAGATCATGGAAAAGATATCACGTCCCAGTGAGTCTGTTCCGAAATAAAATTCCGAATTTGGCGCTTCGCTCAGATTTTGCAGATAGAACCCGGTCGGGTCATGGTTATATACCTTCTCTGCCAGCAGACACCCCAATACGATAATGCTGAGAATGACAATTGATATAATCGGTTTTCCCTTTAATCTATGCCTAACCGAAAGATTTTTCGTCTCCGGTATAGGTGTCTTGTAATTGGCGCCTACTATGACGAACTGCTCGCGGTTTTCTCCCGCCATGCCGGCACCTCCGTCAATTTCATTCTTGGGTCAATCACCTCATTTATCGATTGGGCAATGATACTGCTCGAAATAACCAATAGGCCGGTAATCAGTACCACCAGCATCAATAAATTGTAATCATGATATTTTGCACTTTGAATGGAAAGCGCTCCAATACCAGGATAATTGAATACTGACTCTGCAATATAGGTTCCACTCAATACATGAGGTATCGAAATGGCCATGATGCTGACGATAGTCGGTGCCACGTTGCGAAAACAATGCTTAAAAACGATTTCCGGCTTGGTACATCCCTTGGATTTAGCCAAAAGCACATAGTCCTTGCGTACTTCATCCAAAAGCTTATTTCTTATCATGTAAGCGTAATACCACAGGTGGCTTAGTATCATAACTATCAGCGGTAAGATCATATGCCGTATTCGATTGGAAATATCACCCGATTTGCCGATATCATAAGCCCCGCTGCTTGGCAACCAGTGGAGATTGATACTAAAAATCAAGACTAAAACCACGCCCAGCCAAAACGGAGGTATATAATAGGCCGCTGTTCCCGCCTTACAAATGATCCGATCAAATATAGAATCTTCATTCATTGCGCAAAACAAAGCAAGGAGAGTGGCTAAAACGAAAACCAGGATATAGGCTGTACCCCCAAGAATCAAGGTGTTGCCGATTAACGGAGAAACAACATCCAGAGTCGGTGTCTTGTATTTCAGCGAAAGGCCAAAATCACCTTGTAATGCGTTGCCGATCCATTTTATGTATTGAGCATATATTGGACCATCCAGACCTAAGCGTATTCTAGCAGCATCAAGTTCCTGGGTGCTCATGGATTCAACTGCATCGCCGTAAAATGATTGCAGCGGATCACCAGGCGCCAGACGCGACAAATAGAAAACTCCAACCGACAGTATCAACATAGTAAGTACTAACCCTAATATTCTTCTGGTTATCTTTTTGATAATCATTGCTTTTTGGTTCAAGCAACACCATTCCCCTTCATTTGCATCTGCAAACACACCTTATTCTTCACGCTGGCTTTGTTCCATGAGCACAAATTATGGCTCATAATCATATTACCGGCAAATTAGGATTCTTCTGTCGAATAAATAAACACAAAAAAACCATGAAACGCAGTGGCGGTTACTAAATCCGCCAAACACCTTCATGGTTTAATTAATTACTGTGTATTTTCTTTTATCGGGACACATCACCAAGTCAATTGCAAAACTTAAAAGCACCTTCATAGTGCCAATTATTACAACTATTCGCTATATTGGACATTATTCCTGCTTCCCAACCAAGAAAATTTATAGTATCAACTTCATAGTCTGCAACTTGCAGGTTATAAACCGGCTCTTCAAATTGATTCAATAAGACAATATATACAGGGCGGGAAAACCTTTAAATGTACAGCAGGGTTCGATTGACATAACTTGTACAGGGGAGATTTACTGCTTTGGAAATAATGCTCTTACGCAAATATGCGGTCTGGATTGAACCAGACCGCATATTGAAATATAACCCTGCAGTTCTAATCAGTCAACTTCCTGTAGCGCAGCAAACCATTTCCCATTATGATGGGCACTGATTTCAGCGTCAATATAACCATCCAGCATCATAGAAGCAAATTCCACTCTGGATTTAGGATGGATCGCTGCCAGGAAGAAATGGCCGCCGACCAGTAATATCATGATAATAGCGGTCCAAAAATGAATGTTATAACAAAAGGCTATAAAGACTGCCGGTAAGTCGTGGCGCCATAGCCACATAGGGAATCCAGTAAATATGATCAGGATACAGCCGAAAATTATCATTATGCCTAACATTTTCTGGCCAGCGTTGTATTTATCCTGGGGAGGGACGTCACCGACTTTTATGAAGGGTATATATCCCCCCATTACTTTTAACCATTGAAAATCTTCTTTGGAAAAGTGGGATATGGTATCGACGAAGCGAGAAAACCTGTCAAAATTCAGCAGAATATAGAGCGTCGGGCCGACGGTAAATACAACTCCTGCCCATCTGTGTACCAGCGAAGCATTGGCAAAGCCGCCGAATATGTTGCCAATGATATCTATGTTCCAATAAAAACCAATACCAGTCAGACCAAGAAGAGTAAAAGCTATTACATGCACCCAATGCATGGTTCTGGTTTGGGTGCCATGTTTTAATACCTTTCCTTGAATATTGCTCATTGATTTCCCTCCCTAATTATGCAGCTTCATGCTTAGTCTTTAATTCATTGATAAAATCGGGAATGTTTTTGCCGTATTTCGTATGAAGTAAATGATGGGCTTTCTCACTAACTGGTTTTATTTCCCCTGGAGAGAGGAACTCCTTATAAATCTGAGCTATCTCTGGATTTTCATGTGATTTTCTAATGGCCATCTTCTCATCCAAAGAATAAAGACCGGCTGCTCTTTTTTCAATATAGTCGGTACTGGCGGCAAAAGCATCAAAACCTAATTTACTAAACACACCAAGAAATACAGCCGTGACGGTAAGCATTCCGGCACCTTTGAAAAACTGCCTCCTGGTCATGCCTTCTCTTTCCGCAAAAAACTTCATTTTTTTCCCCCCTATTGCATTTCTCTTCTGATGGGCTGACCGCCGCCATTTATACATCCGCCCGGGCAGTTCATGATCTCGATAAAATGATATTTACTCCTACCGGCCAGGACATCCTCAATTACACTGCCTACATATTTAGTTCCCGTCACAATACATACGTTGACAGGTAGGGTTTTACCAAGATCTTTAACGGGTATCTCTACAGTTGCTTCCCTAACTGGTTGAAGACCTCTGACTGCTGTGAATTCGACTTTATCTAGGGATTTGCCACTTAATATTTCATAGGCGGTTCTTAAAGCCGCTTCCATTACTCCTCCGCTTACCCCAAATATAGTGGCGGCTCCGGTTGAAGCTCCGATAAACTTGTCTGCTTCTTCATCAGGGAGCTTCACAAAATCAATGCCCTTTTCCTTGATTAGGGCTGCTAACTCGCGGGTGGTTATTACTGCGTCAACGTCCTGGTATCCGCTGGATATAAATTCAGGTCGGCTGCACTCATATTTTTTAGCAGTGCAGGGCATAACCGACACCGAATAAATATCAGCCGGCTTCACATTAAGTTTGGCAGGCAAATAGGTCTTGGCTACCGCTCCAAACATCTGCTGCGGTGATTTGGCTGAGGATAGGTAGGGAAGAATTTTAGGATACTTATCCTCTGCATATTTAATCCATGCCGGGCAACAGGATGTAAACTGGGGTAATGGTCCCTGGTTCTCGTAGCCTTTAACCCCCAGGGCTCCATAAACGCGGTGGATTAACTCGGTTCCTTCCTCCATAATAGTGAGGTCGGCCGTGAACTCCGTGTCATATACCTTTTTGAATCCCAGTTTCCTTAATGCCGCATACATCTTGTTCTTAACATTTGTCCCCGGGTCCAGGCCAAATTCTTCTCCCAGTGCTACCCTGACTGCCGGAGCTTCCTGAACCAGTACGAACTTTTCTGGATTAGCCAGAGCCTTCTTAACTTCATCAACCATACTGACATCCTCAATTCTGCCAAAAGGACAATTAATCAGACATTGTCCACAGTTTATACAAAGTTTATGGTCGATTTTGTGTCTCTGTCCCAACATTCCACTAATCGCACCGGTGGGACATATGGATGTGCAATGATCACAGGCTTTACAATCACTGGTTACATTGATGATGCTTTGGGTTAATACGGTACTCATATCTTTCCTCCTTTGATGCAGTACTGTAAATTATTTAGCTTAACCATAACACCTCCTATTCATAGGCTAGTAGTGTACTAGCAACCTTAATATAAATTGAACCATGCAACATCCCCTGCCGCATTTCGACCTCCCACTCATTAACATACATGAAGTGAATATTTATAAGCTCCATGATGAGCGTGTATTAAGATGAACCCGCCAAATCACAGGGTTGACGGGCTAAAAAAGTGGGGGAAATTAGAAACAAAAAAACCATGAAAAAATTACCCCAGGGGGTAAACCTTCATGGTTTTGCTCACATATTAAAATAAGGAACCAAATCTTAAATCAGCACTCTTCTGAATGCCGGATTATTAAGACCAAACATCAGACTTAGAATTATCAACTATTTTATACTATTGTGATTCTACACCTCATAGTAATTTCCTGCAACAGTAAATTATTTGCTTTGGGTATGATTGGCATATCTTTTAATATGTTCAAAATATGCTGCCTAACACAATTTAACTTTCCTTCTCATCTCAATACTATTTATCAGCAACCCTTAGGGATGATCTGACTATTTCTCATTAAAATGGTATTCTATATGGAGAGGAATATAAGCTTAAGGGGTTCGTCAAGGAACTGGTTACTATCGCGCACCAGGGCAAGAAGTTATGGCAAAATTATAAAGGAAATGAACAAGGTATGAAAAAAAATGTATTAATTACTGGCAGTGCTAGAGGTATTGGACGTGCCACCGCAGAATTGTTTGCGGATAATAATTGCAATGTGATGATAAACTACCTGCATTCGGAAAAGGAAGCCTGCTCTTTGGTGACATTCCTGGAAAAACAGGGACACTCGGTTATGGCCTTTAAGGCGGATGTATCGAAGCGCGAACAGGTTGAATCTATGGTAGCTAACTGCATCAGTAACTTCGGATCAATTGATATATTAGTGAATAATGCCGGTATTGCACAGCAGAAGCTCTTTACAGATATCAGTGAAGAGGATTGGGACACTATGTTTGATGTCCATGTTAAGGGGATTTTTCATTGCTGCCAGTGTGTTTTGCCATATATGATTACTAGAAAGCAAGGGAAAATAATTAATATTTCATCAATATGGGGAATGACGGGAGCCTCTTGTGAGGTTCATTATTCAAGTGCCAAGGCAGCTGTCATTGGTTTCACCAAAGCGCTCGCCAAGGAATTAGGACCGTCAAATATACAAGTTAATTGTGTTGCTCCTGGAATTATTGCAACTGAAATGAATGTTGCATTGGAAGAATCCGAAAGAGAAAGCCTCCTCAAAGAGACACCTCTAATGCGATTTGGAACCCCTGCTGACATAGCGCATGCAATTTTTTATCTGGCTTCAGATAAGGCAGATTTTCTAACCGGACAGGTAATAAGCCCCAATGGGGGATTTGTCATTTAACTTATGATAAATGTAATATTTGGTGAAGTGCAAGCTATACTTTGATGCTTCGTAATTACATGTAGGAAAACGAATAGGGGGAGATAAGTGTATGTTCAAGAAGGCTTTTCTGGTATTCATTTTAGGTATTTTCCTAACCATACCTGGAGGTGCATTGGCTAGACCGGCACTGGCTGATTACACCGATGTCCAAGGTAACCGGGCCGCGCAGGATATAAATATGGTATCGGACCTGGGGATAATGAACGGTACCGGCAGCACTGATCAGGGGGTAAAGGTTTTTTCTCCCGATAGTGACCTCAGCCGCTCCCAACTTGCCTTCGTTCTGCAGCGCACTTTTCAACTGGATTATGGGCAGCTCAGGTTTATTAAGGCGCCATTAGCAAGTGATTATTTCTCGGATGTGGACAACCAGGCATGGTATGCTAATGGGCTGGTTATGTGCGCAATCAATAAAATATTTGACGTTGGCAGCAATTTTTATCCCGATCGGTCAGTCAGCCGTATTGAACTGGCCAGAAGCATAGTCCGCAGTTTTAATGCCAAAGGAATAAGTGTGCCTATGGTCATGATGATGCCAGTATATGCGGATACGAACTCTCTATCCCAGGAAGATATGAACGCTATGGTATTTGTTAATAACACCGGTATTTTGAAAGGGGAGGGCGAGTATTTCCGGCCCGATGCCCCAGTATCACGGGCTGAATTAGCTCAGGTTTTGAGCCGTTGCATTAGTTTAGTGGCTGTTGATGAAGAAGACTACAACGGTAAAGACTATCAGTTGGCCGTCGGACAGAGTCTGATCATATCCCTTCCCAGCAACCCAACTACGGGGTATAGTTGGAGTAGCGCGAGTTCCGGGGAAGAAGGCATTCTGAGCGAAATGGGGAATACCTACCGTAGTGACAACGATAACAACCAACTTCTTGTGGGGCATGGAGGCCGTGAATACTGGGAATTCAAGGCTTTGCAGGCAGGCACAACTGAAGTGCATCTGGTCTACAGCCGCCCCTGGGAGAGTGTTCAACCTGCCCAGGTATTTAAGCTGAAAGTTACGGTATCTCAAGCTACGGTACCAACGGGTTCAATAACCATAAGTGGTAATGAAGTGAAAGACTCATCAGATGCCATGAATGTTGATCTTGATATACCTGTAATAGCAGGCTTGACTGACATTGGAGTTCAATCCACGCTTAATGCCCAGTTTGAGAAAGATGCTATGGCTCTAAAAACAAAGCTGACTGTCGATAATGTGGCTTATGTGCAAGAATGTCTGCAAGAAAACTTCCCCATCAGACCCTACGAATTGGTTTCAAAATATAAGGTGAATTATATTACTGAGAAAGTACTAAGCCTCAATGTAGATTATTATCAATATACCGGCGGGGCCCACGGCATGACAGATCGCAAGCCTTACAATTTCGATTTGTCCACCGGCCGGGAGCTGGCTTTAAAAGACCTTTTCAAGGACAACTATGACTATAAAACCGTAATTAATAAAGAAGTGAGCCAACAAATAAGTATTGCTCCAGAGAACTATTTTAGCGAAGATATGGGCTTTAAAGGCATAGGGGACGAGCAAAGATATTATCTGGAAAATGGTTTATTGGTGGTTTATTTCTCGCAGTATGAAATTGCGCCGTATGTCACCGGTATTCCTGAGTTTAAAATACCTCTCTCCCAGTTTCAGGATGGAATAAAGTCTGAACTGTTGAAGTAAAAGCTGAGTGAATAAAAGAACTTGATTTAAACATAAAAACAATATTATAGGGCTTTGCGATTATTATTAAGAAATCGCAAAGCCTTTTTATTTATGTATTCCAGTTGAGGATTATTGGGGCAAGTGGTACGGTTCTGCCCAACTCCCTTAAAATGCAATAAAAAATAGCACTTGTCATAATGGGAAATTGTACTATAATATAAATGACCGGACGGTCAGTCATTTATATTTGCATCATTTCACTTTATGGACTAAAGTTGCCTTGCAGAAAAAATGGGAAGGGGTCAGGAGAATAGTGAATATACCAAAGAAACAGGTTTTAATCGTATTAGCATTGGTGCTTGTGGTTGGCAGCGGAATAATTGTATTTAAGCACTCGGGGGCCAAAACCCAATCTGTTCAGGCATCCAATAATAGAGTTGCCGTTCAAGTGCAGCCAGCCAAGACAATGGAATCCACATCTGCATTATCGCTTAAAGCTAATCTGGCACCGGTTGAAAAAGGGATTGTGGGAAGCAAAATGTCTGGACAGGTGGTACGAATCTTGTTTGAGGATGGTGACATGGTCTCCCAGGGACAGGCATTGATAGCTTTGGATGACCAGGATTTAAGAAACCAGCTGCAATCGGCGGAAATCTATCTTCAGAAGCTGCAAGCTACCCTGGATTCATCCCAACGGAGCTTTGACAGGTCAAAAGCCCTTTTTGATAGTGGCGCTGTCTCAAAATCTACTATTGAGGACGCAGAAACGGCATTAAAGTTGGCCCGGGCTAGCGTTGATGCAGAGCAAGTGAGTATACAGAGCGTAAATAATTCTTTGAATAATTCGGTATTACGTGCTCCCATTAGCGGCAAAGTCGATGAAAAAAATGTCAGTTTGGGGCAGTATGTCAGTCCGGGAACGGTCTTAGCCACTGTAAAGAATACCACATCCATCAAAGCAGTCGTTCAAATTAAGCAGAGCGATCTGGATAAAGTTAAGGTTGGTCAAAAAGCTACTTTGAAACTTTCCAAGGATGATGCCGACACTTATGCAGGGATAGTCAAAAACATTGATGCATCGGCAGATTCTTCTTCACGGGTTTTTGATTGCCAAATTGAGATAGATAATACAGCTGGCAAGCTTCGTTCCGGTGTTTTTGGCTATATTGAAATAGCCAATGAGCAGAAAAAAGAAATCCTTGCCATACCTTTGGCGGCATTGGCCGGTAACGAAGGCAGTTATTCAGTTTTTACCATGGAAGAGAATGTAGCTCGTAAACATTCTGTAAGCCTTGGTGAGATTCAAAATGATATGGTCGAGGTTATTACTGGTCTAAAGGCAGGAGAAAACGTAATTGTTAGCAACCTGAACGTCCTTCAGGATGGAGATGCGGTTGAGCTTGAAGGGCAGGGGATTTAATTATGTTTCTGACTAGAATTAGTCTTAAACGTCCAGTCTTTGCCTTTGTGGTGATTATAGCTCTCATAGCGCTGGGGATCACTGGATTTAGGGGTCTGGCTATGAATGACATGCCAGAGACCAATATACCTTACAGTGCTGTAACTATTACCCTGCCAGGTGCTTCTCCGGACCAGGTAGAGTCAAAAGTCACCAAAAAAGTTGAGGAAGCAGTAGGACAGATTTCCGGGGTTAAACATATTACCAGTACAGTCAGTGAAGGCTATTCCATGACCATAATCGAATTTGAGGATAATAAGCCTGTGGACGTGGCGGCTCAGGATGTACGTACCAAAATCGACAGTATTCGGGCTTCGCTGCCTGATGATATTGGAGAGCCAGTTATATTAAAGTTTGATATGAATGCCCAAGCTATTATGTCCCTGGCGCTTACCGGGGATCTCAGTGCCCGAGATATGTCACAACTGGTGGATGATACAATAGTTCCCAACCTCAATGCCGTTAGCGGAGTAGGGTCTACGACTAGCTATGGACTACAAGAGCGGGAAATACGAATTGAGCTGGATAAGGAAAAACTGGCCGCTTTTAAGCTTACCACTGGTGAGGTTTTAAGCAGTTTACAAAGCGATAATATTGACAGCCCTAGCGGTACAGTTAGCGACAGCTCCCGGGAAATCACCTTGCGAACCTATAGCGGGATTAAGACTGTGAGTGATTTCAACAATATTCTGCTGGCTACCAGGGACGGAACAGAAATACGGTTGCGTGACGTTGCTGAAGTAGTCGATGGCTTCGCGGACAGGAGCAGTTTATCCTATTACAATGGGAAAGAATGTATAGGCATTGATATCGTTAAGCAGTCCGGTACCAATACGGTTACTGTTGCTGAAAATATCAAAAACAAAATAGCGGAATTACAGGCTAGTCTTCCGGTTGGCGTGAAGCTTGATATAGTTGATGATAATTCTACTTCCATAAGTAATTCTGTTACCAATGCTGAAGAAACCATGTTTGAGGGCTGCTTGCTTGCGGTGTTTGTAGTGTTTCTGTTTCTGCGGGGAGCGGCCAGTACTGCTATTAGTGCCATATCTCTGCCAACATCTATTATTACTACCTTTGCCGCTTTGAAGTTCATGAATTTTACTTTAAACACTATGACTCTAATGGGGCTTTCCCTGGCAGTTGGACTATTGATAGACGATTCTATTGTGGTTATTGAGAATATTGTCCGGCATATGCGTATGGGCAAATCTCCCCTGCAAGCCGCCCAGGAAGGAACAACAGAAATCAGCCTGGCAGTTATGGCGACTACATTTACAATAGTGGCCGTATTCCTACCTATGGGTATGATGAGTGGAATGCTGGGATCATATTTCAAGGAATTCGCTTTAACTATAGCTTTTAGTGTGCTGGTTTCACTATTTGTTTCTTTTACTCTGGTGCCGTTATTAGCTTCCCGCTATATTAAAGAAGAAGACCAGCAGACCAAGGGGCCAGTGGGGAGATTTTTAGCCGGGTTTAATCGATCATTTGATAAGCTGGCAGTCTATTACCGAAGCTTATTGATTCTGGTACTGAATAATCGCAAGAAGACTATGGCCATAACTGCAGTTTTATTTGCTCTCAGCCTGGCTTTAACAACGCAAATGAGCTTCAGTTTTCAGCCGGCTCAGGACAAAGGAAAAATCACTATTAGTGCTGGTCTGGATTCGGGCTTAACGCTTGACGTTGCGGAAAAAAAAGCGAAGTCTATAGAGACGATTGTCAATAAATACCCTGATGTCCGCGACATTTATACAACCGTAGATCAGGATAGTGTTAGTCTAAGTATTGAACTGAAGGATAAGCAGGATAGGAAAGAAAGTGTTGATGAAATCGCCGCTAAAATGCGGGATGAATTAAAACAGGTCTCCGGACTTGATTTATCCATAGTAGGATCATCCGGTGGAATGGGTTCCAGTAAGAATTATACCCTTCATATCCAGGGCGAGGATTTTGATCAACTCCTGGCATACAGTCAAAAAGCCAAGCAGATATTGAGCCAGATACCTGGAGCCGTTGATGTAGGCATTAGCTATAAAGCTGGGAAACCAGAGGCCCAGATAGTAGTTGACAGGGATGTAGCGGCTGACCTGGGAGTAAATGCAGCTACGGTATCCACTACCTTAAAAACCTTGTTTAATGGGGTAGTTGTCGGGCAATATGAAGTCGGCAATAACCGCTATGATGTGCGGGCCCTGCTAAAAGAAGACCAGCGTCGTGATCTCAGCAGTTTTGATGGTATTTATTTGTCTAGTTCCAATTCAAATGCAGGAATGGTAGCTCTTGACCAGTTAACCAAAAAAGTATATACAACCTCATCATCAACCATAAACCGTTATGACAAAAGTCGGGAAATACAAGTTCAGGCTAATTATATAGGCATATCTTCAGGTGAACTGAGTTCCGCCTTTATGAAAAAATTGAGTAGTGAACTGCCACTCCCCAAAGGGATAAGTACTGGTATGGGTGGAGATCAAGCCTCAATGCAGGAAAGCCTGGCTGGCCTAGTACAAGCTGTGATATTAGGGATACTATTTATATTTTTAATTTTGGCAGCTCAATTCGAAAGTTTTATTGATCCACTGGCCATTATGTTTGCTCTGCCGCTAGCTATAATAGGAGCTATGATAGCATTATATGTGAGCGGCAGCGGACTAAGCATGGTTGGAGGAATAGGTATTATATTTCTATTGGGACTGGTGACCAAGAATGCTATATTGCTGGTGGATTTTATTAAGCAGAGACGTTCAGCCGGGATTGAACGTAGAGAAGCAATACTGGAATCTGGCTTAATCCGTTTACGGCCTATTTTGATGACTACCCTGGCTATGATTGGTGGTATGCTTCCTTCAGCTCTGGCGTTAAGCACCGGATCTGAGATGCGTCAGCCGATGGCTCTAGCCATAATCGGAGGTCTGATTTCCTCCACCCTCTTAACCCTTTTGGTGGTGCCGGTAATGTATACTATACTGGATGATTTAACGGTTAGGTTTAAAAGGAAGCCCAAGGTGCAGTTAGTCTCTGCTGAGCATGAGGTCTAAGTATTCTCAACCGCATATGGCTTTCACCTGATTCTTGAAATTATTGTTTTTGTTAAAGGGGTTTATATATGACTACAATCTCAAATATAAAAGCACCTCCTGATCAATCCAAGTTGCCAAGGAATATAATTGCACCACTTCTGGCTGTTACCCTTGGCATGTTTATGGTTCTACTTGACAGCACAGCTGTGAATGTAATACTGCCTAGATTAACCAAGGAATTCAATAGCACCCTATCTGTTATTCAATGGGCAGTGACAGGATACACTCTGGCTCTATCGGCAGTCATTCCATTGGCTGGCTGGATGTCCAAACGTTTTGGCGCCAAAAGAGTTTTTCTGGTCAGCGTTGCTTTATTTACACTTGGCTCCGTGCTATGTTCGCTGGCAATAACACCCGAACAAATAATTGCTTTTCGTGTGATTCAGGGTCTTGGAGGAGGAATGGTGGCACCTATATCGATGGCCCTCACCTATAAGATAAGTCCCCCCGAGAAGGTTGGAATGATCATGGCTCTGTTGGGAATCCCCATGCTGATAGCCCCTGCACTGGGACCAGTCTTGGCCGGATGGCTTGCTGACTATGTGTCATGGCAATGGGTTTTCCTGATTAATTTACCGATTGGAATCATTGCAATACTCTTTGGATTACGCGTTTTACCGAATTCTGAGCCTACGAAAAGGCTGGCTTTGGATATGGCTGGAATGCTGTTTGCACCCATTGCTTTTGCCTCGCTTGCATATGGTATAACCGAAGGAGGAAGCAGCTGGACATCGATGAGAACATTGACAGGCTTACTTGTTGGCATTATAGGTTTGATGATATTTATTTACGCTGAGTTAAGACACAAACAACCGTTGCTTGACCTTCGTATATTTTTTCTTCAAGACTTTCGAAAAGGTATTGCAGTTCTATGGATTTATCAAATTGCTATGGGTGCAGTGTTTTTCATTGTGCCTATATTCTTGCAACAAATACAAGGCTATAGTTCCTTTCGAGCAGGCTTAATTATGTTGCCAATGGCAGTATCATCTGCAGTATTTATGCAAATTGGAGGGCGTTTGTTTGATAAAAGGGGTGTGCGTCTGGTAGCAATTTCAGGATTAGGGCTTGTAACATTGGGTGTATTCTTGTTTTCTCAGCTTCCCGCGTCTTCGGGTTCAAGCATGATCATACTTCCGCTGGTATTAGTCGGTGCCGGGATGGGCTTGAGTATGATGCCCCTGAATGCTCATGTTATTCAAACCGCTCCCCCAGATAAGGTGGAACATGTAACTTCTTTAACCAATGCGATGCAGCAGGTGATGAGCTCATTTGCAGTAACAGGCGTAACCTCTATATTGGCGTTGAGAACTGCCTATTATACTAGAGAAGCTGCTAATCCACTTTCAGTCGGCGTATCCTCCTATGGAGATACGTTCCTGGTTATAGCTGCAATTGCTTTGTGTGCAGTTCTTGCCAGCCTTCTACTTACTAAGTCCAATATGTTAAAGGATGAAATTGAGAAACCTGAGACATCTGCTCTGACAGTACTTTAGGCAAGTTTATTCGTTATTTACATATCTCTACGATTTCTGTTGGGACGTTAGAATAACATAAGTGTTAATATACTAATAAAAGGTATAGTGCAGGGAGAAAAAAATCATGGCCAGACCTAAAGACAAAGCAGACATCATACTGGCAGCTGCCATAAAAACCTTCATGGAAAAAGGTTTTGCCCAATCCAGCATACAGGACATTGCCAATGAGGCAGGTATTGCTAAAGGTACCATATATGAGTATTTTAGAACCAAAGAAGAGCTTTTCATTCAGGCCGTTAAGCTTCATACCAGTAAACATATTGAGCAAATAGATAATATTGTTTTGAGTAAAAATCCGCTTATAGTCAAGTTGGGTGATTTGTTGGATACCGTCTTGGGAGCATCATCAGAAGAGCATTTTAAATGGATGGATTTTATTTTTATTAATGAATTGGCCCAATTAAGTAGTGAATCCAGAATTGCATTTCATCATTGGCTTGATAATATACGAGATAAATCTACCGGCCAAATAGCCCAGATTTTGGCTCAAGCTATTAAAGAAGGTGAAATCAGAGACATAGATATAGAGTCCTTTGCCAGCTGTATTGATAGTCTTATGATAGGAACAAATATGCAAATGCGGAATAAAAAATACTCTTATGAAAAAATCAACCAGGAAAAGGCTAAAATTCTTGATTTTATTCTTAATGGAATAGGATGCCTGTAGAAAAGCAGGAATTATTTAATGATAATATTAAGTAAGGTTATTCAGGCACAGCCAGCCGATAGCCGATACCGGGTTCGGTCAAAATATAGATTGGTTGGGTTGGATTGGGTTCGATTTTCCTGCGCAGTTGTCTAATGTAAATTCTCAAATAATGGTTTTGATTCTGGTATTCCTTCCCCCACACATTCGTTAAGAGATAGCGGTGGGTTAATACCTTTCCAGAATTTATAGCCAGGTGTTTGAGGATTTCATATTCTATGGGGGTGAGTTTTATTTGTTTATCATCGATACTGACTTGACGATGGGCCAGGTCAATGGTCAGGACTCCTAATATCAGAACTGGTTCATCGTTCCCAACGATCTGATGACGTAAGGCTACCCGTATTCGCGCAATAAGTTCGCCCATGCTGAATGGTTTGGTCACGTAATCATCGGCGCCTTCTTCCAAGGCCTGGATCTTATCCTGTTCTTGTTCGCGGACGGAAAGGATAATAACCGGAACCTTACTCCACTCACGGAGGCGCCGAATTACTTCCAGCCCATCCAGGTCTGGCAAGCTCATATCCAGAATAAGCAGATCAGGATGAAATAGAGCAGCTTGAGCAAGACCTTCTTGTCCATTGGCGACCTCGCCAATATCATATCCGTAAGCAGTCAAGGCTACTTTTAATAGCCGACGGATTTCTACTTCATCATCAATAACCAGAATCCGGGCTCCATTATTTGGCAAGGTCATCACCTTCTTTCTCGCTGAGTAATGGTAGGGCAGGTGGTTCCTTACAGGGTAAAGTGAATATAAACAGTTCTCCGCCACCGAATCTGTTATTTGCCCAAATCCGACCGCCGTGAGCTTCAATAATACCCTTGCATATAGAGAGCCCCAATCCGGTTCCACTTACATAACCAGGGGAATGCATGCGATAAAACTTATCAAATACTTTGCCCTCGTGTTCAGGAGGGAGACCTTCTCCCTTGTCAGCCACGGTAATCTCCATTTCACTATCTTTCTTGGCAACTGTAATGCTTATCTCACTTTCAGGCGGGGAATATTTAACCGCATTATCCAGAATATTCACAAATACTTGCTCTATTAAAGCACTATCAACCTCAATCAGGGGCAAATCTGGGGGGATGTTGATTTTGAGCGGGCGCTTATCCAATATTCCCTCATATTGTCTCAGAACTATCCCGATGATGTCCTGTATGTCGTACCATTCACGGTGCAGTTTTATTATACCGCTTTCCAGGCGAGCCATATCGAGCAGGTTGCTAACCAGCCGATTCATTCGTAAGGCACCCAGTTTTATGTTTTGCAGTAGAGACCGGCGTTCGTCAGGGGTGTAGATCTCATCACCATCCAGGAGGCTGGTTACCGCTCCGGTTATTGAGGACAAAGGGGTTCTCAAATCATGGGAAATAGAGTTGTAAAGAGTGGTAGAGAGCCTTTCGCTTTCCTCCAGGTTGCGTATTTTTTGAGCTTCGCCGGCAAATTTCAACCTGCCGATGGCTAAGGCCGCCAGACCCGCCAGGGCTTCCAGGAGGTTTCTTTGTTCAGGCAACAGGTACTTTTCCGGTTGGCTTAGTTCGGTACCCAGTACACCCAGAACTTCCCCTTCAGTTTTTAGAGGCAGGTAAACACCGGAGGCACCCGGTAGGGTTTCGGTGCCTGCTCCGGCTAGTTGCCCGTGTTGATATACCCACACCGCTACGGCCCGTTCGTTACTATCCACCACCAGATTGCCGGTAGGATTGCTGGCCGAACGTATTGCCAGGCCACCATCGGTTTCGGGCAGCAATATAGTTGTATCACCGCCAATGGTCTGAGCAACTTGCTCCACAACCTTGCTAAGTAATTCATCCAGATCAGTTACTGCGGCGAGTTCACGGCTAAGGTTATAAAGGGCTCGGGTGCGAACTTCTCGTTTCCGCGCTTCCTCAGCCTGGAAGCGAAGCCGGTTAGCCATAGTTCCTGTTAAAGTGGCTACCAACAAAAACACGCCAAAGGTGAGCAGGTAGCGGAGATCATATACTGTCAATCTAAATACGGGGGGGACAAAAAAGAAATCAAAGGCTAAAACCCCGGAAAGGGCCGCGAAAACTGATGGTGCCAATCCCAGCCGAGCTGCGGCAAATAGCACCGGCAGGAGGTATAGCATAGCCAGATTAGTCAAATCTATAGCGTTACCCGCTACTTTACCCAGGGCTGTAATTAATAGGATTTGTATAAAGACCTTCAGGTAGGGGAGCATTTTTATTTCTTGGCCGGAAATTGGGGTTGATATAGATTGGGCATTAGTCTCAGGTGTTCCGGGGATTACGTGTACACTGACCCCTTTACTGCCGCGAATAATGTTATCCACAACTGATCCTTCTAGAAATTCCTTCCAGCGGGAACGCAAGGGCTTGCCTAGCACAATCTGAGTAACATTATGCTTGTGGGCCAAATCCAAAATCTCTTCAGCCACATTTCCCCCATTTAATACAATCAATTTGGCCCCCATTTCCTCTGCCAAGCGCAGGTTAACCGACAGGTTATTCCGCGTCTTGGGGGTTTTGGGGGAATTACTTGGGGTTTCCACATATGTTACCAGCATTTCTGCTTTGAGGTTGGAGGCCATTCGCCTAGCAACCCGCAGTACCCTGGTTCCGAAAGGACTGCCGCTGATGCAGGCCAAGACTCTCTCACCCGCCGGCCAGGGAGTATCTATCCCATGTTGATGCCGGTAGTCTTCTAATTGCTGGTCTACTCGTTGAGCGGTTTGTCGCAGGGCAAGTTCACGGAGAGCATTGATGTTGCCTGGTCGAAAAAAATTATGGAGAGCATTTCCTACCAGTTGGGGGACGTAGACTTTCCCCTCCTTAAGACGCTGAATTAATTCTTCGGGAGGTATATCCACCAGTTGAATCTGGTCAGCCCTATCCAATATCTGATCAGGAACCGTTTCCCTTACCAGGACTCCGGTGATCTGAGCCAGAATATCATTTAAGCTCTCTAAATGTTGAATATTAAGGGTGGTATAGACGCTGATACCAGCACCCAGCAGTTCTTCCACATCCTGATAGCGTCGGGGATGCCTGGACCCAGGTATCGTAGTGTGAGCCAGTTCATCTACCAGCACTAATTGGGGATGTCGGTTCAGTATGGCGTCCAAATCCATTTCTTCAAAGGTCTTATCCCGATATATGGCACGTCGAGAAGGAATTATCGGCAGGCCTTCCAGCAGAGCATCAGTTTCCTTCCGCCCATGAGTTTCTATCCATCCGACCATTAAATCTAAACCCTCAGCCAGTCGTTCATGAGCTGCTTCCAGCATGGCATAGGTCTTGCCAACACCAGCTGCCGCGCCCAAGAAAACCGTAAGCTTGCCCTGGGCATCTTTCTGGATTTGGTCTAGAAGTTGGTCAGGATTAGGTCTCCTCTCTCGATCCATAATGTCTCCTTTCTACTGAGAAAGTACAGTGCTATCAAGGAAAGTAAAAGACCGCACGATTTTAATAATGTCGGTAGTCAACCCCGGTTTTTTTTCTACTTTTTCCGGATACACATCAAAAATATTGAAAACATAGGCCTTATTATTCCGTAGAAAGCTTTTTTGAATTTGATAGCTCTCCAAATCATGAGTTGGCTTGTAAAGCATGATTTCTGTAACAGTATGAAAATCTTTGCAAACATCATAGTCTAATGTTTCTGTTTGATGGGTTGTTAATATATTCAAGCGTTTATGTGTATAGTCTATAATATCTATATTACCAACATTTTCCACAACAATGCTTATTTTGGGCAATAAAATATCGGCCCTTTCAGAAACAATGATGGTATTAGTATAAATATTCATCGGCCATCCCATTTGGCTCATAACGGCGTGCTCCAAAACTCGGTCTTCAAGCCAGCCACCAGGCCATGAGACCTTAAATCCCGTTTCCTTTCTTATAATGGAGTGCTCGGTTTCCTCAAAATGATGATTCGTTCCGGTACGACCAGGAATTATAATGGTTGCCCCAGTTTTTTTTAGGTCTTGGTAAATTTTGACGATCGAATCCGGTATGAAAAACAAGACTACCCCTCCCCTCCCAACTTTAAGATCAAATCGGCTACACTTTTACGGCGTTATCAGCGCATCCAGGGCCAGGTTAAGTTTCAACACATTAACCCGTGGCTCACCTAGAATACCCAGTTCACGGTTTTCGATATTATTGTTGACTAGATCCCGTACTTGCTGCTCTGGTAGATTTCTAGCCCGAGCTACCCGCTCTACCTGCAGAAGCGCTGATGCTGGAGAGATGTGAGGGTCCAGTCCGCTTCCCGAAGCAGTCACCAAGTCAGCAGGTACCAAGGAATCTACCGGGAGACTGTTATCTGAACGTATTGTTTCAGCTCGTTCACTAATACTTTCTATGAGCTTTTCATTAGTTGGCCCTAGGTTAGATCCACTGGAGCTGGTAGCGTCATAGCCCTCGGCACCGGCTGCCGAGGGGCGACCATGAAAATAACTCGGAGCCGAGAAATTTTGTCCAATCAAGAATGAACCTAACGGTTGGTCATTTTTATAAATTAGGGATCCATTGGCCTGACGGGGAAAAAGCAGCAGCGAAATACCGGTCACCGTTAAGGGGTAAACGATACCTAAAAGAATTGTTAGGGTGATTAAGATGATTGCCGCTCTACTAATCTGTTTGAACATAAATGCATCCACCTCCTATTACGCTAGTCCTAAAACAACCAGGATAATGTCAATCAATTTAATGCCCAGGAACGGAACGATCAGACCCCCTAAGCCATAAATAAGGATATTTCGCCGTAAAAGCGCGTTGGCTCCTAACGGACGGTAGGCGATACCGCCCAAGGCCAGGGGAACCAGGGCTACAATAATAAGAGCGTTGAATATAACCGCAGAAAGTATGGCGCTCTGAGGTGTAGCCAACCCCATAATGTTTAATGAATTTAACTCCGGGTAGGCTGCTGCAAAAAGCGCCGGTATTATCGCAAAGTATTTAGCAACATCATTGGCTATACTGAAAGTGGTCAGGGAGCCCCTGGTCATCAACAGTTGTTTACCTATTTCCACTACGCTGATCAACTTGGTGGGGTTACTGTCCAGGTCCACCATATTTCCGGCTTCTTTAGCTGCTTGAGTGCCGCTGTTCATGGCCACACCCACATCAGCCTGGGCTAAAGCCGGCGCATCATTAGTCCCGTCACCAGTCATGGCCACGAGATGTCCTTGTTCCTGATAGTCACGGATTAATTTAAGCTTGGTCTCCGGGTTGGCCTCGGCGAGGAAATCATCCACCCCAGCTTCTGCGGCGATAGCAGCAGCTGTAAGGGGGTTATCTCCGGTAATCATGATGGTTTTAATGCCCATCCGGCGAAGCTCGGCAAAACGTTCCTTGATGCCGCCTTTCACTACATCTTTGAGGTATATTACGCCGAGGGCGTGACCATTATCTGCCACTACCAGAGGCGTGCCGCCCTGTTTGGCAATATTGCTGGCAACAGTTTTTATCTCATCAGTCAGGGTTTGATTTTGGCCTTCCAGGTATTTTTCAATGGCTTCGGCGGCCCCTTTACGGATCTCTCGCCCCTCCATGTCGACCCCGCTCATGCGGGTGTAAGCGCTGAAGGGAACAAAAATGACCCCCAGGCTGGCGAGATCACGCTGCCGCAGGTTATATTCATTCTTAGCCAGAACTACAATACTGCGCCCCTCTGGGGTTTCATCCGCCAGAGATGACAACTGGGCGGCATCAGCCAGGGTTTCTATTGACACACCAGGTGCCGGAATAAATTCAGTAGCCATGCGGTTGCCGAGAGTAATGGTTCCGGTCTTATCCAGAAGCAGAATATCCACATCTCCGGCTGCCTCCACGGCCCGTCCAGACATGGCCAGCATGTTGCGCTTCAGCATCCGATCCATACCGGCGATGCCAATGGCGCTCAACAATCCCCCAATGGTAGTAGGGATCAAGCACACCAGCAAAGCTATAAGTACCGGAACTGAAACCACGGCGCCAGAATACTGGGCGAAGGGCTCCAATGTTACTACTGCCAATAGGAAAATTATCGTTAATCCCACCAGAAGGATGGTAAGGGCTATTTCGTTCGGGGTTTTCTTTCGCTTGGCAGCTTCTACCAGGTGGATCATGCGATCCAGAAATGTCTCTCCCGGATCAGCGGTGATACGCACCTTGATCCAATCCGAAAGCACCTTGGTGCCACCAGTAACCGAGCTTCGATCATCACCTGATTCGCGGATAACCGGTGCCGATTCTCCAGTAATCGCGCTTTCATCTACCGAGGCAATCCCTTCGATGACCACACCGTCACCGGGGATAATATTGCCCGCTTCCACCATCACTATATCCCCTTTGCGCAAATTGGCGGCAGAGATATTGTCCGTTTTTGCCCCGCTTATCTTTTTGGCTACAGTCTCACTGCGGGTGTTGCGCAGGGCTGCGGCCTGAGCTTTACCCCGGCCCTCGGCCAGAGATTCGGCAAAGTTGGCGAATAGAACCGTTATCCAGAGCCATATAGCTAACTGTATATTTAGTGCCAGATGGTTGTGATTTCCTATAGCTAGATCCCGGCTAACAAAATAGGTGATTAAAATTGCTCCAACTTCTACCACGAACATTACCGGATTGTGCCACAATATGCGGGGATCCAGTTTGCGAAAAGAATCTTTAACCGCCTGCCAGATAAGTGCAGGATTATAGGTTTTCGACATCATTTATACATCCCTCCTAAAAAGTCTTTCCGCTTAACATTAGTAGATGTTCAATGATTGGACCCAGGGCCAAGGCCGGAAAGAAGGTCAAGGCTCCTACAATCAGAATTGTGCCGATCAACAGGATGGTAAAGAGAAGACCTGTCGTCTGGAAAGTGCCAGGTCCTGCCGGAGCCACTTTTTTCCCCGCCATACTGCCGGCTAGAGCCAATACAGGCACAATAATTCCAAAACGGCCGATAATCATGGCCAGACCCATGGTTATATTATAGAAGACGGTGTTGGTGGTCAAACCAGCAAAAGCACTACCGTTGTTGCCAGCCGCTGAAGTGAAGGCATAAAGAATCTCGCTCAGACCGTGCGGGCCTGGATTCAAGACCGATGAAACTCCGGCCTGGGTTACCGCCGCCGCCCCGGCTCCCAGCAAAATGGCGGCAGCAGGAACAAGTACTGCAATTGTAGCCATTTTAGTTTCCCTGGCTTCGATTTTTTTACCTAGATATTCGGGGGTGCGGCCTACCATTAAACCAATTATGAACACGGTAAGAATAACGAACATTAAAATGCCGTATAATCCTGCTCCTACACCCCCGAAGACTACCTCTCCGAGCATAATCAGGAAGAGCGGCACCAGCCCTCCCAAGGGGGTCAGGCTATCATGCATATTATTAACCGCGCCACAGGATACTGCGGTGGTTGCGGTAGTAAAGAGGGAGGAGTCAGCAATTCCGAACCGAACCTCTTTGCCTTCCATAGACGTAGGGTTGCTAACTCCTAGAGCCTGCACCTGGGGATTGCCAAATGTTTGGCTGGCATAGCAGGCTCCCAGGCTCAAGGTGAATAAAATTAACATAGCTGCTAGTATGGACCGTCCCTGCGGTGCATCTTTTACCATCCGACCGAAGGTAAAGACAAGTGCGGCCGGAATGATCATTAATGCCAGCATCTCCAAGAGATTAGTGAAGGGGGTAGGGTTTTCAAAGGGATGAGCGGAATTAGCGTTAAAGAACCCCCCGCCATTGGTACCTAGCATCTTTATACTTTCCTGAGATGCCACCGGTCCCATCGCTATAGTCTGCTTTAGGCCTTCTAGAGTGTTAACTGGCAGGTAGGAACTCAGATTCTGAATTACCCCTTGCGAAACTAACACGAAGGCAAAAACCAGTGACAGTGGAAGTAATACATATAAAGTGGAGCGGGTCAAGTCAACCCAAAAATTTCCCAGGCTCGTACTCTGACGCCAGATTAATCCTCGGATCAGGGCAACAGCCACCGCCATCCCGGTAGCCGCACACACGAAATTCTGCACCGTTAGCCCGGCCATTTGAGTAAAGTAGCTCATAGTGGATTCTCCTGCATAGGACTGCCAGTTGGTATTGGTCACAAAACTGGCAGCGGTGTTAAAAGCCAGATCCCATTTAACTGCCTCAAAATGCTGAGGATTAATAGGCAGATGGCCCTGAGCCATTTGCAGCACGAATAATAGAACCATGCCTAAAAAATTAAAGAGCAAAAGCGCCCCGGCATATTCTTTCCAACCCATTTCCCGGTCGGAGTCGATTCCTGAGACCCGGTAAATGAATTTTTCCAGGGGGCCAATAAGCCTATCCAATAGAGTAGATTTGCCAGTAAAAACCCTTTCCATATAGGTTCCCAAAGGCCAGGCCAAACCAATAACCAAAATAATAAATAGGAACAACTTGAAAATATCAATCACAGCCATCCAGGCACCTCCGCTTTCATCAAGAAGTTGGCAATAAAACAGGGAGTCAATTAAAGTTGAGCGCCTTTAATCATAAATCCTCCGCCTTAAGCAGTGCAAAAACCAGATAAACAAATAGTAATGCTGCAAAAATCCCACCCAATGCAAGATCCATTAAATTCCAACCTCCTCTTGCCGATTAGCCGCTTATATATTGGATAATGGTATTTTATTAAGAGCATCCTAGGTTTTGGTAAACTATAGAATTATTATGCTGTTTCGGTTATTTCTTTATCCGGGTGCAACTGAAGCTGCCAATTTAAAATGCCACTGTATCTCACGCTCATCATATATCGGATCATTGTCAAATTGGTGTTAATAAACTTGCCAGGCGCGTAAAAAAAACGTAAAGAGAAGTAGTCTTGCGATTAAGGTTTTGACAAACCTTAACGATATGCAATATATTACAGTCATATGGAATTGCTAAAATGATGTGTTATACTGTTGTCCAAAAAGGAGTGGAGGGTAACCTGTGAAGATTGCGGTAGTGGATGGCCAGGGGGGCGGGATTGGAAGAATAATAGTAGAGAAGCTGCGCCAGGAAATGGGCAATACCTGCCATATCATCGGGCTGGGAACCAATGCCGTAGCCACTTCCTTGATGCTCAAAGCGGGTGCCAATGAAGGCGCCAGTGGGGAAAACGCCGTGGTTCGTACTGTCGCTGGAGTGGACGTGATTTTAGGTTCTATTGCGGTTATTGCCGCTCATTCTCTTCTGGGTGAACTTACTCCGGCTATGGCTGAGGCTATTGCTTCCGCCCGGGCAGTCAAGGTGCTTATACCTCTGAATCGTTATAGCCTGGAGATTTGCGGAATTGTAGACGAACCTTTGCCTTTACAGGTGAATCATTTGGTTGGTCGGGTAAGACAGATATATGACAGCGGTAAGTATTGATTGATGGAAAGGCAGGTGCAGATAAATGTGTAAGAATATGCCGCCTCTGGAATTGGCTATTCAGTTTCATGGACATATATGTCCGGGCCTTCTGATGGGTATTCGGGTGGCGGAATTTGCCCAAAAGCAGCTGGGGGTTAGTCAAGATCAGGACGAGGAATTGCTGGCCGTGGTGGAGACTAATTCCTGCGGGGTGGACGCCATCCAGGCTATACTGGGTTGTACCTTCGGTAAGGGCAATTTGATTTTTAAGGATTACGGGAAAAGCGTTTATACGATTGCCTGCCGGGATACGAACCGGGCGGTGCGTATTGCCCAAAAATTTAAGGACAAGCCTGATCCGGATTCCCAGCGTTATCGCCAGCTGAATCATATGGATAATTTGACTGATGCAGAAGTCAGTGAGAAAGAAAACCTGCTCGGAGTTATTTTTGAGAGAATAATGAGTACGCCATTCGAGGAAATCTTTAATTGGCAGGAAATTACTTTTGATTTGCCTGAGAAAGCCATGATTTATCCCACGGTGCAATGCTCTGTCTGCGGGGAAGGTGTTATGGAGCCCCGGGCGGTCAAAAATGAGCAAGGCTATATATGTCCTGGCTGCGTATAAAGGATGGAGGTAAAAAATATGTGTGAAGCCAATGTTTATGTCAATCGAAATGGGCAGGAGGAACTGCTCATGGAGAGTGTAGATCGAATAGTTCCGGGTGAAGACCACAGTATTTTTATGGAAAATATTTTTGGGGAGCGTCGGGTGATAAAAGCTCGCATAAGGGAAATGGAATTGGTCCATCACCGCATAATCCTGGAGGAAATACTTGAGGAGACTGTCAATCGCCACCTGGAGATGTGGCTGGAACCTGATACGGATCATGGCCATTTTCATTCAGGCGAAAAAGCTTGTTTAAAGCTTTATAAGGGCTATAACATGTGTCCTGACAGCAAAGCTGAGTTCGCGAACTTGCAGGCTTATGTAGTTGCTGATGGTATTTCACATAAAGTTGAGCTGCATGATCATCACGGCACCATGGAAATAGTCCTGGATCAAGAGGCAGATGGTCTGGTTCAGGTATATGTACATGAAAAGGGCGAGCAAGAATTATATGCTACAGCTCTGGTAGAGGTGGGACATCATCACCATCACGGAGTGAAACCCGCCGGTTTGCCGCTGGAAATATTCCCATCTGATTACAGTCATGCCCGGTTAGGCGAAAATTACGAGATAAGGGTGTTAAAAGAGGGTCAGCCTTTGGCTGGAACTGAGGTAAGGGCAACCTATAGCAGCACTCAGAATCGGGATTATCCCAACCGTTTGACTACCGATGAAGAAGGCCGGGCACGTCTATTCCTAACCGCCCGTGGCAATTACCTGTTTTCAGTTACAGATAACAATATTATCAGTACTTTTACCCTATTAAAGAGTTTTTAAAAGATTTATCTAAATAATTGTCCGCGTTTTGAAGGAATAACAATTATGATGCCGAATAATAAATATAATTGGCACTATGAAGGTGCTCGTATATTTGGTATAACCATGAATTGACTATTCCTAAGTTAGCAAAAAACCTTATATTATCAATTAATACCATGAAGGTATCGGCTGGTCAGTAGACTGCTGGTATTGTTCGTGGTTTTTTATGCTTGATTTTTAATATTATCATTGCCGGCGCATCTGGCTGGACAAGCAAAAAAACCAGAACGGCTCACTATTAAAAGGAGGTTATGACATGCATATTCCCGATGGTTATTTGAGCCCGCAGACGGCAGTTCCAATTATGGCACTTATGGTTCCGGTGTGGGGTGTGGCGGTAAAGAAAGTTAAGGAAACCCTTAGAAAGAGAGAGGTTCCAGTCCTGTCGATTGGAGCGGCTTTCTGTTTTACAATCATGATGTTTAATATACCTATCCCGGGAGGCAGTTCGGCTCATGCTGTGGGAGCGGTACTGCTGGCAATATTGCTGGGCCCCTGGGCGGCCTGCCTGGGGGTGTCGGTAGCACTAATTATTCAAGCGCTGGTTTTTGGCGATGGAGGAATACTAGCCATTGGTGCCAATTGCTTCAATATGGGGTTTGTAATGCCCATGGTCGGTTATTACGTTTATAAGTTGGTTAAGGGCAGCGCAGATGAGCGTACGGGTCGTGCCTTGTTGGCAGCAGCCATAGGGGGTTATATCGGTCTTAATACGGCCGCTCTTTGTACTGCATTGGAGTTTGGTTCTCAATATAGCTTGTTCCAGGCAGCCGATGGGACTCCGCTCTATTTTATGTATCCCATTAAGGTGGCGGTTACCGCTATGATGTCCGAACATCTTCTTTTAGCTGGACCGGTAGAAGCTTTGGTTACCGCGATGGGACTTCGCTTTGTGGGAAGCACATATCCTAATCTGCTATCTATGGGAAAGCCTTCAAAAAATTATAGCAATAATTCGGAGGTGACAAGTCATGTTTAAGAACTACCGCAATTTATGGTTGGTATTGGGCGCATTTATTATTCTTTCCCCCATCGGTCTAATTGCTACCGGAACTGCGTTTGGTGAATGGGGGGTAGACCAACTGCGGGAGGAAGTCGGTTTCATACCGGCTGGGCTGGAGAGGATGGCCGATTTATGGACGCATGCACCTCTGGCTGATTACGGTATAGCAGGATTTGATGCCAGTTTTCTTCAGTCATCTGCCGGGTATATCTTATCAGCGATCGTCGGAGTGGCGCTGGTGGCAGGTATTACATCAATTTTTTCAAAGTTTGTAAAGGAATAATAGATGACGGAGCATAGCAGTGGCCATAACGGCAACAGGATAGATCTTCCCGCGTGGATGGATAAAAAAACAGATAATTCCGAAAAGGAAGGCTTGCGGAGAAAACACCGCCATAATTTTTTGGGGAAAAGCATTCTCCAAATGAAGCGAGTATTAGCGGAAGAGCTGCTCACGGAGCATTTTGCTAGCCAGGATGGTCTGTTGCAGAGAATGGAGCCACGCCTCAAACTGATAGCAGCCATATTATTGATTATTCTGACTGGACTTAGCAGGAGTATTCCGGCACTATTAGGAGTGTGGGTAGGCACACTCGTTCTCATATTAATATCACATTTGCCACTGTTTGCCCTGCAAAAACGTATCTGGGGATTTATTCCTCTTATAACACTGGTTGCTTCCATTCCCGCCATGTTTAATATTATCATAGATGGTACGCCTCTACTTATGATTTACCAGGCTCCTCATTCATCAACATGGCTTGGAATTCATATACCTGCGGTTATATACATCAGCAGGCAGGGATTTATGGCTGCTATATTTCTGTTTTTACGAGTAGGTTTATCGTTGTCCATGGGAGTTTTATTAACCATGACTACGCCGATAGCTAAGCTTCTAAAGTCCTTACAGATTATGGGTGTACCTTCCCTGTTGGTTATGATAATTGAAATGAGTTATCGCTATTTGGTCCTGTTATTAAATCTCTCGATCGAAATGTTTGAAGCACGCAGCCTTAGGACAGTAGGAGTATTGTCATTGGCCTCCAAAAGGGCCCAGGTCGGTTCCTCTATTGCAGCGCTGTTTGCCAGAAGCATGGAGCTCGCAGACGAAGTTTACCTGGCCATGACAGCTCGAGGCTATACCGGCCAGGCGGTTAGCGTCGATAGAAAACAAAATTGATTATACAATGCAAATCAGTATATACTGAGCGAGGGAAGCAAGGGGAAGCACAAGAACCGTCCCATTGCTTCCCTCGCTTCTGTAGTTGATAGGTAATAGGAGGTTACACTTTTGGATGGTACATTGTTTTGCTTGGATAGGGTGACATTCGGCTATGCTTCCGGGGAGCCGGTGTTTCGAGATATAAGCCTGCAGATATCAATCGGAGAGAGGGTATGTCTCCTGGGTGCCAATGGCTCAGGTAAATCTACTCTGCTGAAAATGTTATGCGCTCTAATTTTTCCTAGTGGGGGTCGTTTTGAGGTATATGGTCAGGAAATTACTGAGGAAAGGTTGGAGGATGATCGTTTGGCCAGAGATTATCACCGCCGAATTGGCTTTATTTTTCAGAATTCAGATGTCCAACTCTTTACCACACGGGTTTGGGATGAAATTGCCTATGGTCCTTTGCAAATGGGTCTTTCGCCCCAGGAAGTTAGGAATAGAGTGGAAGACGTGCTGGACATGCTAAATATTCAAAACTTAAAGGAAAGGTCTCCTCATCGTTTGAGTGGGGGAGAGAAGAAAAAGGTTGCGGTTGCCTCGGTTCTGGCACTTAACCCTGAAGTTTTAATTTTGGATGAACCCACCAGCGGATTAGATCCTAAAACCGAAAGATGGCTAGTTGATCTCCTGCTGGAACTTAACCATAAGGGGCGAACGATCATTGTATCTACCCATAACTTAGAATTGGCTCATGTTATCTCAATGCGCGCTCTGGTTCTGTCCGAGGCACATCAACTGGTTTGTGATGGTTTAACCAAGGATATTCTGGATGATAGGGAATTATTAATAGCGGTAAACCTAATTGATGAATACTATCATGTTCATGATGAGGGTCAGCATGTACATCGTTACACACATGGTTAATGGAACAAGGGACAATGACCCTTCTCCCCTGTCCCTTAATCAAAAAAAAGAACCCTTTGCACGAAGCAAAGGGCCCAAGAAAAAGATTGGGATTGGATACTAGAAAAAGTCCGCTTCATCTCTAATCCCCAGCATGTTCATAGCCGTACCCTTCGAACCGAAGAGTATGGCTTTTTTGCTGGTTTACACATAAAAAGCCAGACCCTGTGCAAAGGTCTGGCTAAAAGGCACTACATAAAATAGCCTTCCTAGCTTACTCCTTTCCACACTGGGAGGCACAACCGTTTCCCGTTGTACCCAACGGTCTCAAAACCATAGGTGACCTTAGGTCATGAGACTCGGAGATTGAAGACTGAAACCATTGACTGATTCTAGTTGAACTTATTCTACACTGCAATATTGATTCGCGCAAGAGTATATTTTTAGACCAACAAGAAGAAGGGGGCGCTGAAATGGGACTGGAAACATTTACGTGGGTAGTCCAGGCAAAATATTATACTATTATGCAGGATTTGAAGTTTGTGCGTAGAATATAAACATTAAAGTAAACTTAATATATTGATTTTATTCTCCGAGCCTGGAAACCTAAGGAAGAGCTATGGTAACCAAGCCGTCAGGGTATGATTGGAAACGATCATGCCTTCCATTGTGAAAAGGAGATGCTCAGTTTACGCGGGTATTAAGTGAGTTCATGAAGAGCTCAATTGCTTAAATATTTGTGCGTAAAAGCTCGGCATTTCTAAGCCGGGCTTTTTTGTTGGGCAAACTCCGGTATTGGCAAAAAAATAACCCTTTGGCAAGCAAAGGGTTGACAAAAAGATTGGGAATGGATACTAGAAAAAGACTGTTCCTCAATTGATTTCCGGGCCTACTGTATTGGTGTAGATATTTGGCCGTCAACCGCTTATGATAATAATTTCACAAGACACACTAAATGTTTATTATAATCCGGTAAAACATGAAAACTCTATACCTTGTGGATAGTAGCGTAAAATAGTGGTGTTTTGATCAAGCGGTTAAGAAAAAAACCGCACGGAAAAGTCTATTCTAGTTAAGCTGAGAATACACTTATTTGTTAAAATATGCAAGAACAGTAATTTACCTTAATTACCTGCTGTCAGAATGATGGAAGACAGCAATAGGGCTCTTGTAACTGTTTTCACAAAAAAGCTAGGCTTTCCCGGAAGACTATGTATACAGAATACATTTGATTACCTGTGCAGGTTTTGTGAAAAGTATAACGAAATAAATAGAGGTTATAATTAGAGAAGATGTCGATCAATTATTAGCTGAGGAGGTCTCCGGGAAAAGATATATAAAATACTTGGAGAGGAACAAAGTTGTAAGCAGGATATTGGAAAAAATTAGCGAAATATTGCTAAATTATGTCTGAAGTTAGTTCCGTTTACTAAAATATGCCGTCTAGTAAAAAGTTATTTTGTGCATTATCATTAGGAATACATAATAATGCATATAACCACTTCCGTTGGTGTTCACAGGGAGATGTTCAGTTTATGCAGGTATTAAGCGGGTTCATGAAGGACTCAACTGCTTAAGGATTTGTGTGTAAGGCTCGGCATCTCTAACAGGGTTTTTTGTTGGGGTAATATAATGTATTTAAATATAAAGAGATGCTCAGTTCACGCAGGAAAATAAGCGGATTCATGAAGGGTTCCACTGCTTAGGTATTTGTGCGTCTGGTGCTCGGCATTTCTTGTCGGGCTTTTTGTTTGGGAATTAAAGATACTTAAGTATTCAATGAAATATGAGGTAAGTGATGTGCACGAATTATCGCTCATGGAAGGCGTTCTGAATATGGTTAGAGAAAGCGCCGTGCAAAACAATATTGGCAGGATTAACAAAGTTAATCTGGTGATTGGTAAACTCTCAATGGTGCTTCCTGACAGTCTACAATTCTGTTTTCAAGCCCTGAGCAGCCAGGAAGAATTATTTCAGAATGCTCTTCTGGAAATTGAAGAGAGGGATGCGGTGATTCGGTGCGCCGTTTGCGAACAAGAATTTGCCATGGAAGATGGCTGGTGTTTTGTTTGTCCTAGCTGCGAGGGGATTGACGTCGCAATCATAAGCGGACGGGAAATGTATCTCGACTATTATGAAGGAGACGATAATTAAATGGTTCAGATAAACATGGAAAGTAATCTTTTGGGCGCCAATGAACTCCTGGCCCGGAGAAACCGGAGTATATTTGCCGAACAAAGACTGCTGGTAATAAATCTCATGAGCTCACCTGGTTCTGGTAAAACAACTATTTTAGAAAAAAGCATAGAGTTTCTGGCGGGTAAGCTGCAAATGGGCGTAATTGAAGGAGATCTTTATACCGACGAAGATGCCCAGCGTATCGAAAAAAAAGGCGCTCGTGTCATTCAAATTAATACTGAGGGGGCCTGCCACCTGGATGCCGGCATGGTAGGGACTGCTTACCAAAAAATATCCGCCGGTGACCTGGAACTGGTTTTTATAGAAAATGTAGGAAATCTGGTCTGCCCGGCCGAGTTTGACCTCGGAGAAGATTTTAAAGCTGTGGTCATAAGCACGACCGAGGGCAACGACAAGCCGCGTAAATACCCTCTGATTTTCCATGAAGCGCGAGTGATACTGGTCAATAAGATAGATTTATTGCCTTACACTGATTTTAGTCTGGACAAGGTTAAAGAGGATATTGCCCAGATTAATCCCTCTGCTACGGTATTGATGGTCTCGGGACGTACCGGGGAGGGTATAGAAACCTGGATTGAATGGTTATTGGAGGAGGTGAAGAAGAAGAGACCGTAAAATATAGATAGAGATAAATTTACGTTCTTTAATCGTATTGGGATTGGATTGGGAGCTTTTAGATATTTAAAAAGTGGGGGGAATGTATGAAATGCCAACCAAACTAAGTCGTCGCGACTTTATGCTTGCGTGCGCAGGTTCTGCGGCAGCTGTATCCTTAGCAGGATATCTGTCTCCGTTTATAACTGAAGCTGCCGCCGCTGGTGAATTGCCTCCAGTAATCTGGTTAGCCGGAGGTGCCTGTACTGGTTGTTCGATTTCCTTATTAAACTGCGAAAATCCAGACATTCAAGACGTGCTGTTAAAAGTTATTAGCCTGCGTTTCCACGAAAACGTTTCAGCGGCTCAAGGCGAGTTAGCCATGAAGGCCGTTTACGATGTTGTTGAGAAGTATGCGGGTCAATATGTGCTGTGTGTTGAAGGGTCGGTTCAGGTAAAGGACAATGGTAACTACTGCGTAATCGGAGAATTAGATGGCAAACCTGTGACCATGCTGAAAGCTGTTCAGGATGTCGGCAGTAAAGCCGCGGCCATCCTGAATATTGGGACTTGTTCAGCTTATGGCGGACTGCCGGCAGCCGATCCTAATCCCTCTGAATCCAAAGCAGTTTCAGAGATAGTCAAGGGCAAACCGATCATAAATATTGCAGGATGTCCACCTCATCCTGATTGGATAGTTGGGACCATCGCCCATTATCTGCTTTTCAAAGAAGTCCCCGAACTTGATTCCGCTGGGCGTCCTAAGATGTTCTACGGAAGAATGATTCATGACAACTGCCAGCGCCGGCAATATTTTGACAATGGCATTTTCGCCAAGAACTTTGGCGAAATGGGCTGTATGCTGGAATTGGGCTGCAAAGGACCAATTGCCCACTGTGACTCGACCACCCGCCTATGGAATGGTGGGGTCAACTGGTGCGTCAAGTGCGGTGGAGTGTGCTTAGCTTGCACTGAACCTGAATTCCCGAATTGGCCGATTTATGAGAGGATGGCAGAGATGCCAACCAGCCCTGTCACAACTGCCACAGTTGACCAGATCGGTTTGGTTCTGGGTGGGGCTGCGGTTCTGGGAATTGGCGGCCATCTGGCTGGCAATGTGATGACCGGCCGTATTGGATCCCATAAGGATGAAGAGAAGGAAGGTGACAACTAATGGCACAGACGATTAAGATCGATCCCATAACTCGTATTGAAGGTCACCTCGGGATAGAGGTCGAAGTCGAAGGCGGGGTTGTTGTAAAAGCCAAATCTATGGGTATGATGTTCAGAGGTCTTGAATTGATTATGCAGAACCGCGATCCTCGTGATGCTCAGCAGATCATGCAAAGAGTCTGCGGAGTCTGACCGATCGGTCATGCCACCGCGGGTACGTTGGCTTTAGATAGTGCTTTTGGAATCGAACCGCCACCAAATGGGCGGATCATTAGAAATCTGATTTTGGGTTCGAACTATGTACAATCTCATATCCTGCACTTTTTCCATCTGGCTGCGCTTGATTTTGTCAAGGGCCCGGATGTACCGCCCTTTATTCCCCGCTATGAAGGGGACTATCGCCTGCCGAAAGATGTTAATGATCAGGTGGTCGGCACCTACCTGGAGGCTCTTAAAATGCGGCGCAAAGCTCATGAAATGGGCGCCCTGTGGGGTGGGCGTATGCCTCACAATCAGGCTATTGTGCCTGGCGGAGTCACCGAAGTTCCGGACAGCCAGAAGATGGTGGATTTCAAATTCCGTCTGGCTGAACTGCAAGCCTTTATTGATACAAAATATATTCCCACCGTTAAAGCGGTGGCAGCCACTTATCCTGAATACTTCAATATCGGTGTAGGCTGCAAGAACATGATGTCCTATGGGGTATTCCCGTTAGCTGAAGGTGCTATTAAGGATTTTGTCCATCAGGAAAAATTCTTCCCCTCCAAGGTTTTAGTCGGTGGTCAGCTCCAAGATCTCAAACCCGAATTAATCGGAGAAGATGTCAAATACAGCTGGTATAAAGACGAAATCGATAAAGATCCCACCAAGGCTGTAGTAGCACCTGAACTTAAAAAGAAGAATGCTTATTCCTGGGTCAAAGCCCCCCGTTATAACGGCAATGTAATGGAAGTTGGCCCCTTGGCCAGATTAATAACTGCTCAGAACAAGGATGTTTTGGCTCTGGGTGACAAAGCATACTCTGTGCTGGGCCGTCACTATGCTCGGGCGGTGGAATGTTCAATGGTGAACAAAGCTATGGATGAATGGGTTATGAAATTGGAAGTCGGACAGCCGGTTTGCACTCCCCATAAGGTTCCGGTAACAGCTCAGGGTATGGGTCTGACTGAAGCGGCCCGCGGAGCGCTGGGACACTGGAACAAGATCGAACATGGCCGGACTGCTGTCTACAATGCAATTGTACCCAGTACCTGGAACATGTCGCCGCTTGACGACAGAAATCAGATGGGGCCCATGGAACAAGCTCTGATAGGTACTCCGGTGAAAGACCCTGCTAATCCGTTTGAAATTGTTAGGGTAGTACGTTCCTTCGATCCCTGCTTGGCTTGCGCGATCCATGTAACGACTCCGGATAAAAAGGTTGTCAGCCAGTTCGTGATCGGTTAGGGGGGGGCAAAATGATTAAAAAAATGGAGTTAAGACACCCTCTGTGGCTTAGATTACTGCACTGGAGCAACATGATATCCATTACTATGCTGTGTATAACCGGTTTCTATATCCATGCCCCCCGGACCTTTGGGTGGTTGTTTGCAACCATGGATAATGCCCGGACTACACACTTTGCATTCGCTATGGTGCTTTTCGTAGGAGTAGTGGTCAGACTCTATATGGCGTTTGCAACTGGAGACTGGCGCAATATTGTCTATGAGCCAATTAAGGATACCATGAAGTTCCCCAGCATGATTATGTACTATTTGTGGATAAGGAAAGACCATCCGTATTACGGAAAATACAACCCCGGACAGAAAGGTATGTATTCGGCCGTTTTTGTCCTGGCATTATTTCAGGTTTTAACCGGTTTTATCCTTTACAAACCTGCCAGCTTTGAATCATGGGCATATTTCTTCGGCGGATACCTGGTGGTCAGGATCCTCCATTATATTGTAACCTGGATATTTATACTGATGGTTATGATTCATGTATACCTGGATGTAGCGGAAGGCATACCGGTTCTGATGTCCATATTTACCGGTAAGATCCCCGCTGATTTCCATCACGGTTATCATGAGGATGAAGTGGAGGCAGCTCATAGCGGTAAAGGGATCAGCGCTTAATTAGGAGGAAAGTTTTTGAGTAAAGTCATGGTCGTAGGCATCGGCAACCTCTTAATGCAGGACGATGGTGTGGGGGTTCATGCCATAAGGGCTCTTGAAGAACTTGGATTTTCCGATGATGTAGAATTGATTGACGGCGGAACTCATAGCTATGATCTGATAGAGGAATTCTGCCGGGCTGAGAATCTAATCATAGTTGATGCCATGCATGCCGGGGGCGAGCCGGGTACTATATACCGGGCCCCCCTGGATGAGCTGGGTCTTGAGCCTGCCGAGGACATTACGTCTTTGCATGAGCTGCATTTTGTCGAAGCGATGAAGATGACCCGCATGTTGGGTTACAATCCATCCACCACCGTATTTGGCATTGAACCAGCATTAATAGCAGTTAGTATGGATTTAAGCCCTCAGGTAGCTGAAAAGTTTCCCCGGTTGGTTGAATTGATACATCAGGAAATTTTGAAAATGCTTGATAACTAGTTCGAAAAAGTATGGATAAATTTAGAAGAAAACAGAAAAAATAACTAATGCCAGGGTGGGTTGCACGGGGGACATTCTTTGTGACCCACCTTGTAATTAGGTGTTAGCAGCGGGACAGAGGGACGGGTCCCTTGTCCCATATTAGATATCTTGGAGTGGGACAAGGGACCCGTCCCTCTGTCCCGCTGAAATCGTAGTCTGCATTATGCGTGGACGGAGGACTATCTTAACCGTGAATTATAAGACATATCGAATTTCGATTAAAGGAATTGTTCAAGGGGTAGGATTCAGACCATTCGTCTATCGTCTGGCCCAGGAGTTCGATTTGAAAGGATGGGTTTTAAACTCTTCCGCCGGAGTATTTATCGAAGTTGAAGGCCAGGAGCAACAGCTAAAAGAATTTACCCGCCAACTAGCAGAAGATCCGCCCCCTCTAGCAGTTATTCGAAGCTGTACTATTAATGAAATTGACTATCAGGGGTTTAATGAGTTTTCTATCAGAGAGAGCGATGATCGGGAAGAAACCCTGGTTATGGTTTCGCCCGATATTGCTATTTGTGCGGAATGTAAACAGGAAGTTAATGATCCGCAGGATAGGCGTTACGGCTATCCTTTCATTAATTGCACTAATTGTGGACCTCGCTTTACCATTATTAAAGATCTGCCTTATGATCGGGCCAAGACGACCATGGCGGATTTTCCGATGTGCCCGGATTGTCAGGAGGAATATGACAATCCACTCTACCGGCGCTTTCATGCGCAGCCCAACGCCTGTCCCATCTGTGGACCACATACCACCCTCCTGGATCGTTTTGGTAAGATGGTTGCTGGCAGTCCGGTAGAATTATTGAAGCAAGGCAATATACTGGCAGTTAAAGGACTAGGAGCGTTTCACCTGGCGGTCGATGCTAACAATGCAGCTGCCGTGCTTACCTTGCGTCAGCGTAAACAGCGCGATGCCAAACCGTTTGCGGTTATGGCCCGTGATATTGGGGTGGCTGAAAAATACTGCCATATTAATTCAGCCGAAAAATCCTGGCTGACATCTCCCCAAGCACCGATTGTAGTTATGGAGAGAAAAGAAGGAAATGGTCTGCCAGAGCAAATAATACATCCAGGGATTAATACCCTGGGGATAATGCTGCCCTATACGCCGCTGCATCATCTATTATTTGATGAAGAGCTTGAATTGTTAATTATGACCAGTGCGAATATTAGCGATGCACCACTTATTACTAATAATGAAGAAGCCTTAGATAAATTACAAAATATCGTGGATTTTTTTCTGGTTCACAACCGGGAAATATATAATTCCTGTGATGATTCGGTTATGCGGATAACCCCATTGGAAACTCCTCAGTTTTTCAGACGTGCGCGAGGATTGGTACCGATGGGTATTCCTATTCAGAACCGTTCCAAGTCGGTATTGGCTTTAGGTGGTGAGATGAAAAATACCTTTTGTATAACCAGACAGGGAGAGGCTTTTTTGAGCCAGCACTGGGGCGATTTAGACCATTACGGTAATTATCGCAAATTCCTGCAGGGCATTGAGCGGTTTAAGAGTATGCTGGCGGTTGAACCACAGGTGATTGCCCATGATCTGCATCCCAATTACCAAACTACTCGGTGGGCGCGAGAACAGAAAGACATACCTCGGGTCGAAGTTCAACACCATTATGCCCATATGGCAGCGGCCATGGCCGAAAATGGTCTGGAAGGTGAAGTTATAGGGCTTATTTGTGATGGCACCGGCTGGGGAACTGACGGAGCGGTCTGGGGCTGCGAGGTCCTGGTAGGTGATTATCGGCAGTATAGGCGGGCAGCCCATCTAAAATACCTGTCTTTGCCCGGCGGCGATTTGACGGCGCGCAAACCCTACCGGATGGCTTTTATTTACTTGTTGGATACTTTAGGGGAAGAAGGGGCGGATAGTGCCGAGCAATTATTGCCTATTTTAACCAGAGAAGAAAGAAATATAATACTAAAGCGCTGGCACAATAGTCAGGCTGACGTGCAGACATCTTCCTGCGGACGATTGTTTGACGCAGTGGGAGCACTGTTGGGGATTTGCAACATTAATAACTATGAGGGTCAAGCCGCTATTGAACTGGAGGCCCGGTGTGATCCCTGGGAACAGGGCAGGTACGGTTTCCAGTTACAAAAACACGGTTCCATGTGGAATATGGATGTGATACCGATGTGGCAGGAAATGCTTAATGATATTAAGCGAGGCCAGCCGGTAAGCGGAATTGCCAAGAAATTTCACCTGACTCTGGTAGATTTATTTGTTGATACTCTGGTTAGAATAAGGGATGAAAATGGACTAAACCGAGTAGTTTTAAGCGGTGGGGTATTTCATAATCAGATTATTCTGTTAGAATTAATTCAGAAGTTACAATCTTATGAATTCTTAGTGTACCATCATCAGCAAGTTCCGCCCGGGGACGGGGGAATTTCGCTGGGGCAAGCGATAATAGCAAGTGAGGTGAATTCCTGATGTGTTTAGGCGTACCTGCAAAAGTAATTAAAATAATGGAAAATTGTGTAGCGACAGTAGATGTAAATGGCAACCAGACGGATATAAACATTAGAATGACTCCCGAGGTTGAGTTAGGGCAGTACGTACTGGTCCATGCCGGTTTTGCCATGGAGATCATAGATGAAGACATAGCCAAAGAGACGATGGCCTTGTTGATGGAGCTGCAACCTATATGATTGAAGATAAAACCTACATGAAACAGCTTCTGCAGGAGATTCAAGATGAAAAGCAGGATATTTCGCTTATGGAAGTCTGCGGAACGCATACCATGGCCATTGCTAAGAGCGGAATTCGCGGTCTGACTCCTCCTAATCTTAAATTGCTGTCCGGGCCTGGGTGTCCGGTATGTGTAACAGCCCAGGGTGACATTGATGGAGTTATTGAACTGGTAAGAGAACCCGGAATTTGTTTGCTTACCTTTGGAGATATGATGCGGGTCCCTGGAACCAATAGCTCGCTGCAGGAGGAACGCAGCCGGGGAGCTGATATCAGGGTGGTTTATTCGCCTCTTGATGCTTTGACGGCAGCCCAAAATATGCCAGATAAAGAAGTAGTATTTTTGGGGATAGGATTTGAGACGACTGCTCCAGCAGTAGGAATTACCATTGAAGAAGCCATGAGAATGGGCCTTGAAAATTTCTCGGTCTTGTCTTTGCACAAGCTGGTGCCGCCCGCTCTGGAGCTGATCTTTTCCGATCCCGAGATCCGGGTAGATGGTTTGATCTGCCCGGGACATGTTTCGGTTGTAATCGGATTAGAGCCCTACCGTGTTCTGGCTGAAAAATACTCCAAGCCATGTGTAATTACCGGCTTTGAGACCCTTGATGTTCTGGAAGGCATCGTTATGTTGCTGCGGCAGCTGCACAAGAACGAAGCCAAGGTTGAGATCCAGTACCGTCGGGTGGTTAAAAAAGAGGGGAATCCCGTGGCTCTAGCTACCCTGGAACGTGTATTCAGGACGACTGGAGCCCGCTGGCGGGGATTAGGATTCATACCTGAAACCGGTCTGGAGTTGGCCCCGGCTTATGAAAAAATGGATGCCCGTAAACGGTTTAATATGCGTGACATAGAAGATATACCGATAAAAGGCTGTGCCTGTGGTGAGGTTCTTATGGGTAAAATTACCCCGCATGAGTGTGCTCTTTTTGGAAAGGGATGTACTCCTCTGCGCCCCATCGGACCATGCATGGTTTCCCACGAAGGAGCCTGTGCGGCCTATTATCGTTTTACACCCATTAGGAATTCCTAAAAGGAGAGATCAAATGAAAATGGATAGAGTATTAATGGCCCATGGCAGCGGTGGTCTAATGAGTCAGGAATTAATTGAGAGAGTCTTTAAAAAGTCCTGGAATAATCCCTACCTGGATCCTATGTTGGATGGAGCTTTACTTGATTTACCCCCGGGCCGGGTTGCTATGAGCACTGATTCATTTGTTATTACCCCTATATTTTTCCCGGGTGGGGATATAGGTAAAATCTCTATATGCGGAACTGTAAATGATTTGGTGGCATGTGGAGCTCGCCCTCTGTTCCTATCAACCGCCTTGATTATTGAAGAGGGACTGCCTATGGATGAGCTGGAAAAACTGGCTGAGTCCATGGCCAAGACTGCCGAGGAAGCAGGGGTTAGTCTGGTAACCGGTGATACTAAGGTAGTTGGCAAGGGCAGTGCTGATCGTATTTTTATTAATACTACCGGGATTGGTGTGATACCCCCGGGGATTGATTACCGACCCAGCCGCATTCAAAACGGAGATGTGATAATTGTGACTGGTCCGGTAGGAGACCATGGTCTGGCTATTCTAGCGCAGCGGGATGGGCTGCAATTTGATACTCCCGCCCTGAGTGACTGCGCTCCTCTGGTTAATATAGGCAAAGCATTAGAGAAATACGGTGCAGATGTTAAGTGTATGCGGGATCCCACCCGGGGAGGCCTGGCCACCGTGTTGAATGAGCTGGCGCAGCAGTCGGGAATGGGCATATTGGTAGAAGAGGCTAAAATACCGATCTCTCCGGTCGTGCAGGGTGCCTGTGATATGTTAGGATTGGATCCTCTCTATATGGCTAATGAGGGCAAAATGGTCATATTTGTGAACCGTGAGCGTGCTGTAAATATTATTAATGATCTAACAAAACTTTCCGAGGCTGAAGGATCCGCCATTATTGGTGAGGTTGTCTTTGAACCAGCGGGGATGGTCTTGATTGAGACCGAGCTGGGTGCCCAGCGTATTTTAGGGATGTTGGAAGGGGAACACCTGCCCCGGATCTGTTAGCAGTTGCTGATGCTGTTGCTAAAGATGGACTTTTAGGTTTAATTGCAACTGAATTAAAGAATCAGCTAGCGAAGTCCCGTAAAATTTTTTGCGGGGCTTTTTTCTGCATATATTGAATATTACAAATATAACTATTGCTTAAACAATAAATCATGATTTGTTATAAACAACTAAAACGATTAATAATACTACGAACAACAAAAAAATGACCCCTGGGAGGGGGTCAAGCAAAGGAATATATGAAATACCAGTTGGCGTACGTCGCGATATCGCCAACTGAGTATTATTATAACATAGCTACAGTAATAACAAAAATAATTTTAAGTTATAAATATATAAAATATATATAACTAATTATTATAGATTTAATAAAGGAATTTCTGCAATTAAGTAGAATGTCTACTGTAGTCGAATGTTTGTTGTTTCTATAATTGCAATTAAATATCGAGATTTGAATATCTAAGAAATGATGAGGTTTACACAGAAAATAAGCAAACCCATGAAGGGTTCTGCTGCTTAATTGTTAGTGCGGCTAAGCTTGGCATGTCAGCACCAGGCTTATTTATGCGGACAGTGGATGCTGTAGTTAAAATTAAACATAAAGGGATGCTAAGGTTCACGCAGGAAAAATAAGTGGATTCATGAAGGGTTCTACTGCTTATGAGTTTGTGCGTCTGGTGCTCGGCATTTCTTTGCCGGCTTTTTTATTTTTGATTTGTTGTCTCATAAAGATTTTAGTCTGGACAAGGTTAAAGAGGATATTGTCCGGATTAGTCCCTCTGTAGTGTTTTCTGGTCTCGGGATGGACTAGGGAGGGTATAGAAACCTGGATTCTATGGTTGCTGGGGGAGGTGAAGAACAAAAACCTTTAAAAATAGAAAGATATATTATTAGTTTTGTTATAAAAATTGTATTGTATATTGGGGATTGGGATGGGTGATTATTAGCTATTTAATAAAATGGGGGGAATGAATTAAATGCCAACCAAACTAAGTCGTCGTGACTTTATGATTGCTTGTGCAGGTTCGGCTGCGGCTATATCCTTGTCGAGTTATTTGGCGCCATTCATGGCCGAGGCTGCCGCAGCGGGAGCACCGCCAGTTATTTGGCTTCAGGGAGCTAGTTGTACAGGTTGTTCAATTTCACTATTGAATACCGTGAACCCGGAAATTAAGGACGTTTTATTGAACGTCATCAGTCTTAAGTACCATCCCAATGTTATGGCAGCAGCTGGGGATCTGGCTATTCAGGACCAATGTTACAAAATCGCCAAGGATAATCCCAAAGGATTCTTCTTGGTGGTTGAAGGATCTGTTCCTACTGGAGCTGAAGGCAGATTCTGTATGGTAGGCGAAGAAAATGAACAGCCAATTATGTTTGAGAAGCTGGTTAAAGATATTGGGAGTCAGGCCCAGGCTATCTTAAGTTTTGGAACCTGTTCCGCCTTTGGTGGTGTTCCTGCGACCCCGCCTAATCCGACTGGATGTAAACCAGTATCCGAAATTGTAAAAAATGTACCAATAGTAAACGTACCAGGTTGTCCTCCCCATCCCGATTGGATGATCGGAACGATTGCTCATGTATTGCTTTATAAGGATATACCTGAGTTGGATGCCTTTGGTCGTCCCAAAATGTTCTTTGATAGTATTATCCATGACAATTGCCAGCGCCGCCAGTATTTCGATAACGCCATATTTGCCAAGACGTTTGGCGAAATGGGTTGTATGCTCGAACTGGGCTGCAAAGGACCAATGGCTCATTGTGATGCTACTACTCGTCTGTTTAACAATGGTGTAAACTGGTGCGTAAAATGTGGCGGAGTCTGTATTGGATGTACTGAACCGCAATTCCCCGGCTGGCCCATGTATGAAAGAATACCGGAAATGCCGATTAGTCCTGCCATGACTGCTACGGTTGACCAGATTGGTATGGTTCTGGGTGGGGCAGCAGTTCTGGGTATCGGCGGCCATTTGGCTGGTAATGTTATGACTGGCCGCATTGGGCCCCACAAGGACGAGAAGGAAGGTGACGAATAATGGCAGCACAGAAAATAGTTGTTGATCCCGTAACTCGGATCGAAGGTCATCTCAAACTGGAAGTAGAGGTGGACAATGGGGTCGTGGTTGATGCCAAATGTGGTGGCACATTATTCAGAGGTTTTGAATTAATCTTGCAGGGACGGGATCCTCGAGATGCTGAGCAATTGGTACAGAGAATCTGCGGCGTATGTCCTACTGGTCATGCCACCGCGGGCGTTCTGGCACTTGATAATGCTTTTGGCATTGAACCTCCGCCTAATGGCAGAATTATCAGAAACCTGATATTGGGTTCCAATTTTGTGCAATCACATATACTGCACTTTTTCCACCTGGCCGCGCTGGACTATGTAAAAGGACCGGATGTGGCACCCTTTACTCCGCGCTACGAAGCTGACTACCGTCTTCCTGCGGACATAAATGCTCAGGCAGTCAGTTATTATCTGGATGCATTAGTTATGCGCCGCAAAGCCCATGAAATGCTGGCAATATGGGGCGGAAAAATGCCACATGTACAGGCCATTGTACCTGGCGGGGTATCGGAAGTACCTGATACCGAGAAGATATATCAATTCAAAAACCGCTTGGCTGAATTGATTACCTTTGTTGATAAAGTTTATGTGCCGACTGTCAAGGCAGTTGCCGGAGTATACTCTGATTGGCTCAGCATCGGCAAAGGCTGCTCGAATATGCTGGCTTTTGGAGGCTTTCCTTTAGAAGAAGGCATGGATCATGTGAAAAAGGCTAAATTTTTCCCAGCAGGGGTCTATGTCCGCGGTCAGTACAAGGAATTACAGACTGATTTGATTGAGGAACAAGTAAAATATTCCTGGTACAAAGATGATACCGGCGGAAACAAACCGACCGAGGCGGTAGTAGTCCCGGATGCGACCAAAAAGGATGCTTATTCCTGGATGAAATCACCGCGTTACAACGGTGAAGCCATGGAAGTTGGACCCTTGGCACGTCAATGGATAGCCAAAAACAAAGATGTATTAGCTTTAGGCGACAAAGCCTTCTCAGTTATGGGACGCCATTTTGCCAGAGCAGTTGAATGTTCACAAGTAGCTCATGCTATGGATGAATGGGTCATGAAGCTGGAAGCCGGACAACCGGTTTGTGTGCCCCATAAAGTACCGGTTACGGCGCAGGGCATGGGCTTAGCTGAAGCCGCTCGCGGCGCCCTGGGACATTGGAACAAGATTGAACATGGCAGAACTGCTGTTTATAATGCCGTAGTTCCAACTACCTGGAATGCTTCTCCAAAGGATATCAGAAATGTACCAGGGCCAATGGAACAGGCCATCATTGGTACAGCGGTGAAGGATGCTAAGAATCCAGTAGAGCTGGTAAGAATTGTTAGATCTATGGATCCTTGTTTCGGATGTGCGATCCATGTCATGACTCCTGACAAAAAGGTTATCAGCCAGTTCACGATTAACTAGGGGGGTGGAATAATGATAAAAACGATGGAGTTAAGACATCCCCTGTGGCTCAGGTTGCTGCATTGGAGTAATATGATCTCCATTACCATGCTGTGTCTGACCGGCTTTTATATCCATGCACCTCAAACATTCCATTGGTTGTTCAAAACCATGGATAATGCCCGGATGGTGCATTTTGCGATGGCTTATTTATTAGTTTTTGGTATGGTGATGAGGGTTTATTTCGGTATAGTAACCAAGGATTGGCATAATGTTATTTATCAGCCCATTAAAGACACCATGAAATTTCCCAGCATGATCAAATATTATTTGTTCTTAGCCAAGGATCATCCTTTTTACGGGAAATACAACCC